>TARA_B110000438_G_scaffold185805_1_pt1 | contig 32093 bp, 29 predicted proteins | sample TARA_B110000438 | Tara Oceans TARA_B110000438 (sample SAMEA4398413) | marine metagenome | biome: Polar Biome; feature: [MES] marine water layer (ENVO:01000295) within the mesopelagic zone...; material: water (ENVO:00002006), including particulate matter (ENVO:01000060) such... | reverse complement strand
TGAAGAGTTCCATGAACAGCCATTGTAGATAACTCTTTTGCAAAAGTTATGTTATTTTCTTTAGCTTGCTTCAATATTTTAGGTGTTGATATATATAATTCACCCAATTCATCAAAGCTATCCTCACCAGGAAATAAGTCCCCAGTTTTTAATAGCTCTCCATTTTTCCATCCTTCGTAATAATTAAAAGACAAAACGTCCGTTTCATAATTATTACCTAGAAATTTTTTATTTAAAATTTTTATTTCTTTACTGGTTACTAAGAAAACTTTAATTATAAATTTTTTACTTATTTTTTCAAATTTTTTGGTTAAAATTATTGAATTTATAATTAAATCAGCGTTTTCTTCCTTCTCATATTTATCATCCCAGAATATATGTATATTATTTTTAGAAATAGTTTTCATATTAAGAAATCTTAGAAAGAATGTTTTCTCTTAATATTTTTATTCTAGAATAAAAAACATAGTAATTTGTATCTAAATCAACAATATCAGAGGTCATCGCCACACAATTATTAATTTTTTCTTTAAGGTCTACAAAATAAAAATTTCCTATTTCTAAATTAGTCTTAATCTCAAATAAATTTGGGATTATTTTTTCAGAAAAAATTTTATTAATATAAGGGTTATTTTTAAGAACTGAATCAACTTGAATGTCATCAACTAAAGTATCGATTTCATTAACAAGTGTTTTTTTTAAAATATTAAAATATTCAGTCATTTTTTTAAACGTAATTTGATTCTATATAATTAATAATATACATTTTTAAGTGTTACATATTGTATCTCAAATACCTTATTTTGAATAAATCAAAAATTAACAACCATGTAGGATTTATATTACAATTGTCAGAAAAATTGAGACTTAGAATCAGATAATAATAGTATATTCTTATAATAAAATATATTTAATTCTTTTATCAAAAAAGATTTTGATTTTTTTTAAATTAAAAATTAATAAAAAAAAATTTGGTTAAATCAAATAAAATTACAATAAAAGGTGCAAGAGAGCACAATTTAAAGAATATAAGCTTAGATATTCCTAGAGAAAAATTTGTAGTTATAACAGGTGTCTCAGGATCTGGAAAAAGTAGTTTAGCTTTTGATACTTTATACGCTGAAGGGCAAAGAAGGTACGTAGAGTCATTGTCAGCATATGCAAGGCAATTCCTTGGAAGAATGGAAAAGCCTGATGTAGATCAAATAGATGGACTTTCTCCATCAATATCTATTGATCAGAAAGGGGTTTCTAAAAATCCTAGGTCCACTGTTGGAACTGTAACTGAAATTTATGATTATTTAAGGTTGCTTTTTGCCAGAATAGGAATTCCGCATTGCTATAATTGTGGAAAATTAATCCAAAAGCAAGATGTACAAAAAATAGTTGAAAATATTTGCAACTATGATCAAAAAACAAGATTTATTATACTGTCTCCTGTAATTAGACATATGAAAGGACAGCATAATAATGTTTTAGATAAAATAAAGTCTGACGGCTTTTCTAGAGTGAGAATTGATGGAGAAATTTTTGATTTAGACGATGATTTTAACTTAGAAAAGAATAAATGGCATAATATTGAAATTGTTATAGATCGATTAGTAATTAATAAAAATTTAGATAAAAATAGAATTTCTTCATCAGTGGAGACAGGGTTAAAATATGGAGATGGCGTTATTTATGTAGAAAAAATAAACGATGAAGAAATAATTTATTCTGAACATCTTGCTTGCATAGAATGCAATATATCTCTTTCTGAACTTGAACCTAGAAGTTTTTCATTTAATACTCCATTTGGAGCCTGTAAAAAATGTACAGGACTAGGATTTTCCTTAGAAGTAGATCCTCAATTGTTAGTTCCAGATGCAAATTTATCTATTAACCAAAAAGGGATGTCTATAGTTGAAGATGCAAGAATAGTTTTAAGCTGGCAAAGAAATAATTTCTATTCTATTTTAGAAGAGCTCGAAATAAATCTTGACCAACCAATAAAAGAATTAGATAAATCTATATTAAGCTTACTTTTCTATGGAGTGATTGATTCTAATTTTTCTAGTAATTTTGATATAGATAAAATTGAGTCCTTAATAAGATATTTTGATGGGCTAATACCTTCCATTGAAAAGAGGTACTTAAATACTGATTCTGAAAAAATAAAAGAAGAGATTTTAAAATTTATGTCTGAGAGTCCATGTTCTGATTGCAAAGGGCAAAGACTTAAGCCAGAGTCTTTATCAGTTTATGTCCTTGGGAAAAACATAATAGAATCAACAAGTTTATCTATTAAAAATTGTTATCAATGGATCAATAAAAATTTCAATGAAACACTTAAATTATCTGAAAGTGAAAAGAAAATTTCTTCAGAAATCTTTAAAGAAATAAATTCTAGGCTTTCATTTCTTATTGAGGTCGGATTGGGATATATAAGCCTAGATAGAATGTCATCTACCTTATCAGGTGGTGAAGGTCAAAGAATAAGATTAGCTACACAAATAGGAGCTGGATTAACTGGTGTTTTATATGTTTGCGATGAACCGTCTATAGGCCTTCATCCAATAGACAATGAAAAACTAATTAAAACTTTGATTAATTTAAAAGACATAGGTAATACTGTAATCGTTGTAGAGCATGATGAATATGTAATGAAATCAGCTGATCAAATAATAGATATGGGGCCTAGAGCTGGAACTTTTGGAGGAAACGTAATTGCCCAGGGAACACCCGCTCAGATAATGAAAAATGAAAAATCTTTAACTGGTCAATATTTATCGGGGAAAAAGGAAATTAAAATACCAAAAAAAAGAAAAGAAGGTAATAATAGTTTTATAAAAATCACCGGAGCAAATGAAAATAATTTAAAAAATATAAACGTGACAATTCCATTAAATAAATTCGTATGTGTTTCTGGTGTTTCTGGATCTGGAAAAAGTACTCTAATAAATGACATATTATCGAAAGCTTTACTAAAAAAAATTTCAAAAAAGTCAGTAAGAGAAGGTAAATATAGTTCCATTGAAGGCATTGAAAATATAGATAAAATTATTGTTATTGATCAATCTCCAATTGGAAGAACCCCAAGGTCTAATCCTGCTACTTACACTGGGTTATTTACACCAATTAGAGAATTATTTGCAAAAATGCCAGAAGCATTAGCAAGAGGATATAAAGCTGGAAGATTTTCTTTTAATGTTAAAGGAGGAAGGTGTGAAGATTGCTCAGGTGCAGGATATAAAGAAATTGAAATGCAATTTTTACCTGATGTAACTATTCCATGTGAAATTTGTAATGGAAAAAGGTACAATAATGACGCATTAGAAATAAAATTTAAAGCTGAGTCAATAGCCGATGTTTTAGACAAAACTGTTGAGGAAGCAACAAAAATATTTGAAAATATACCCGTAGTAAATAAAAAATTAGAAACATTAAATAAAGTAGGGCTTGGTTATATAAAATTAGGACAACCTGCAACGACTTTATCTGGAGGAGAAGCTCAAAGAATAAAATTAGCAACGGAGTTATCTAAAAGATCTACAGGAAATACTTTTTATGTTTTAGACGAACCTACAACTGGGCTTTCTTTTGATGATTGCGCCAAATTACTTGAAGTGTTGCATGCTTTAGTTGAAAATGGGAATTCAATAGTTGTAATAGAACATCATTTAGATATGATAAAAAATTCTGATTGGGTAATAGAATTAGGACCTGAAGCTGGTGACGATGGAGGTTATATTATTTGCGAAGGAACACCAGAATTTATAGCCTCTACAAACACCGCTACAGGTAAGTTTTTATCTGAACTCCCAAATTTGAAAGCTGATAAAAATGCTCAAGGTAAAAAGTATAGTTTAAAGAAAAACTCTAATTCATTAACTTTACCTAAAGTTTATGAATTTATGCCTGAAAGACCCAAAAATTTAAAAATCAAAAAAAGGGCATATAAACTTAGTAGATGGAGAAGAAGAAGAGCTAGGGTAAATTAAAATAATTCAATTAATGAATTCAATACATCTATCGCTCTATAATTATCAAGTACTTTCCATACGTGTAAAATATATTCTTGAGTGAGCTTTAAAGTAGTTGTAACAATTAAAACAACTATAATTTTTCTTTTTGTTATTTTAGTTTTAAGTAAAAATAACAAAGTAATACCTAAAAACCAAAATTCAAAAACATTCGGAAATATAAATAAAACTATTCTTTCTTGAAAAAATTCAAATAAAATAAATCCAAGAATTCGAAATAAAAATAGAAAAATACTAATATTTCTTAGTATTTTTTCCCAACGAAGACTTATTAATAAGAAATATCCAATATAAAAAAGGTCAAGAGATTTATCTAGCAATTGATAATTTCTAACACCACCAAGGGATATTAAATTCATCATAAAAAGATCTGAAAAATCAATAAGAATTACTAAAATTGCTCCAAAAAAGTTGAATTTAAATACTATTAATGAAGCAAAAATTCTTGCAAATGAAATAATTAATTCTTCTAAAGTCATCGTCTGATTATAGACTTTTTTTCAATTAAATATAACTCTATTTATGATGATCCTCTTGCTCGCTATCTTCAATATGATGATGATTATGCTCTGAATCAATATACTGATGAGCTATAGACCCAACTGAAAAGCCTATACCTAAACCAATGAATAACATTAAGGTTTGTAAGCCCAATCTTGAAGTTTCAGTTCGATGAATAGATGGAATAATATCACTTAATGCTATATATAATAAAAATCCCCCTATTCCAGCATAAAGATATCCCATTGGTAAATTGAGAGAATTCCCAAATTGATATGATATAACTGCGGCAACAATAGTGACCATTGAGGCAAAAATATTCCTTATTACAGTTTGGCGCTTAGTAAATCCACTTCTTATTTGAACTCCAAACTCTCCAACTTCCTGAGGGAGATCATGTGCAGCAAGAGCAATGGCTGCAATTATTCCAGTACTTGGACTAACCAAAAATGCCCCTCCAAGAGCTATCCCGTCTACAAAATTATGAAATGTATCTCCAGTAAGAAATAGCCATCCTTGAGCTTTATTAGATTCTGTATCTTCTTCATGATGGTGATGAAAGCCACCTGATATTTTCTCAAAAAGAAAAAATATCATTATACCCACAATAGATCCGGTTATTGCATTCGTAGGAGACAGTCCTTCTTCAATTGCATGAGGAACTAAATCTCTAAAAGCTATTAGTAAAACACCTGCTGCTAGCGGGGTTCCATAGAAAGCAATATAGCGAGTCCATTTATCTCTTGCTATCAATATTAAAGCTAAAGATAAAGATAAGATAGAAGATATTATTACTGCTATTAATAGTATTAAAAATGTATTCATAATTAATAATATTATCTTAAATAATATGTAGTCTCAATAAATTATAAGATCTAATGTATTTTTATGAATAACAAAAGATACTATATATCAAATATTATAATATAAATATTTGAATTTTAATAATGATAAAATATCTTTATGAAAAATAAAAAGACTTATATTTTGTCAATCGACCAAGGTAGTACTTCTACAAAGGCTATTATATACGATGAAAATCTTAACTTAATTTCTAATGCTCAAGTTAAAACTAAAGAAATTTATCCTAAATATGGATGGGTTGAACAAAACCCCAATGAAATAATTGAATCTGTTAAAAAAACAATAATTGAATCACTTAAGCTAGCTAGTTTAAAAATAGAAACCATTAATTCAATAGGTATAACAAACCAAAGAGAAAGTGTTGTTTTTTGGGATAAAAAAACAAAATTAAGTTTATGTAATATGATTAGCTGGCAATGTTTAAGAGGTATAGATTTTTGCAATAGCATAAAAAATACTCAAATTGAATCAATAATAAACAAATCAACAGGATTAAAGGCTGATCCTTACTTTTCTTTTTCAAAAATAGTTTGGGCTTTAAATAATAATAAAAATATAATTAAATCACTCAAAAACAATACCCTAGCAGTAGGCACTATAGATTCATGGATTATGTTTAACATTTTAGAAGACAATCCTCATTATACTGATATTACCAATGCCTCTAGAACAGGTTTATTTAATACCTTAGATGAAAAATGGGACTTGGAAATTCTAAAAAAATTAAATATAAATAAAGAAATTTTACCAAAAGTATTTTCCAGCAATCATAATTTTGGAAAAATAAATAATAAAATATTTGGTGCAAATAAACTTGTAAACTCAGTACTAGGAGATCAACATGCTTCTTTATATGCACATAAAAGTAATAAAAAATTTGAAATCAAATGTACTTATGGGACAGGTGGTTTTTTATTGATAGACACAGGTGATGAAAGGCTTAAGTATAATAATAATTTTTTATCCACAATAGGATATAAAAAAAATATAAATACAACATTTGCTTTAGAGGGTAGCATATTATCTTCAGGTTCAGCTTTAGAATGGATGAAATCAATTAATATATTTGATAATTTTGAAAAAATAGAAGAAAATTTATCAAATACAGAATTTAGTGAATTGATATTTATCCCTGCTTTGAATGGACTGGGGGCTCCATTTTGGAACGGAAATATAAGAGCTAGTATTGAAAATATAACTACTAAAACAACTAAAAATGATATTTTGAGATCTGCTTTAGAATCTATTGCCTTTTCAACAAAATCAATTATACAAACAATAGAAAAAACTATAAATTATAAAATTGAAACTCTAAAAATAGATGGAGGAATGTCAAAGAGTAATTTTTTTGCATCATTTCTATCAGATTTACTAGGAATAAAAATTATGGTGTCAAAAAACCATGAAATGACTTCAATGGGTGTTGCTAAACTATCATTAGAAAGTAATTTAGAAAAAGTAAATTTTAAAAATTTATATATTGAATACAAACCAATTAAAAAGAATTTAGTGAAATTCAATAAAAAATTTTTAAAATGGGAAAAAATAATTGAATCTAAACTAAAGGAATAATTGATGTATATTGGAACACAAGTCGCACCTCGCAATCAAAGTGATTTAGAAGTATGGTCTCAATTGGGAGTGAACAATATCTGTACAGACCCATTTACAGAAGACAGCAGAGGAAATTATTTATCTATAAATCCTCATAAATGGACTGTTGAAATTTTAGAAAGGCACATTGAAAAGCTAGAAAGTTATGGGCTGACTTTAGATATGGTACAAATTCCTTTATCTTCTAGACCATTAAGCGAATCTCAAAGTCCAAATATAATGCTTGGCAAATCACCTGAAAGAGATAAAGAGATAGACTCCATACTAAATATATTATCTATGTGTTCTAAGGTAGGAATTCCTTGCGTAAAATACAACATGAATATCATAGGAATACCAAGATCAATAAGTGAAAAAGGAAGAGGAGGATCAACTAACTCTACATTTAGATGGGATAAAATTGATCAAGGAGAAAAGCCAGGTATAGCTGGTGTTTTAGATCCAGATACAAATTGGGAAAGAATTGATTATTTTCTTAATAAGGTCGTTCCTGTAGCTGAAGAATTAAAAGTAAGACTTGCTTGCCATCCTCATGATCCTTATACCCCAAATGGTTATAAAGGTGTAAACAGAGTTTTGGGAACAGTAGACGGTTTGAAAAAGTTTATTGAATTAAATAAAAGTCCTTATCATGGACTAAATTTTTGTCAGGGCACAATAACTGAAATGTTAGATAATCCTGGTGAGGAAATTTTTGATGTCATTAAATATTTTGGTGAAAGAAAAAAAATATTCAATGTTCATTTTAGAAATATTCTAGGAAAAAAACTAGATTTTATGGAAGTTTTTCCAGATGAAGGTTCTATAGACATGATAAAAGCATTAGAAGCTTATCAAAATATAGGATATGAATATATGTTAATGCCAGACCATGTCCCGCATATTTCAGGACCTAATTATTCGGCAGTAGCATTTGCTTATTGTTATGGATATATAACCGCTGGTCTTCAATCAATTAACGAGCCCAGAAAAATCCCCTGGACTCGAAAAAATAAATGATTACTTATGGAGCTGGTTGAATTAGCTCTATTCTAATGCCTCCAGGAGCTCCTATAAATCCAATCTTTCTTCCATCTGGTTGTGGAAGTGGTCCTTCTTTATGTACAGCGCCTAATGCAACAAGTCTTTCGATATCTTTTTCTATATCATCAGTATCAAATCCAAAATGCTCTAATCCATAATGAGCATCATCATCCGCTGCTCCTAGATTTTCATCTGTTCTTTCACTTGAAATATTTATAGCTAATCCACCTTCTGTTTGAGTTATTATAAAAGTATCTCCAACAGGTCGAACAGTTTCTGAAATAATTTTCACATTAAATGCTTTAACGAACCATTCTGCTGTGACTTTAGGATCTTTAGATTTTAAGTGAATATGGTTTACATTGTAAGGCATAGTTTTCTCCCTATTTAGTTCTATATAAATTTTCTTGCTTTACAGATTCTATAACATCAAGTACCCAAGGACCTCTTTTTTCAAGTGAAATTTGTAATTTATTTTTTTTATAAATCTCAATTTCTCTTTCACCGTCTAATGCTATCGTTCCAAGGTAGTCACTTAAATTAATATTTCTATCAAAAGAAAAAAGCTCCCATTTTTTTATTGTAAGATCAGAAATTAAACCTGGAGCAATAGGTGCATAAATTTTTTCACCTGGATCTCCAAAATGTATCATTAATGCATTATCTTTCGGTATTTGGGTTAATTTTGATCCTATAGATGAAAGACCTATAGAAACAGGATTAGACTGAGTAAGATAAAGTTGGTCAATAACAGCTGGGTCCCATATAGCTTTTGAGCCAACAAAATTTTGATTACTAAGAGCTAAATCTATTAGAGCTATATCTTTTTTTTCTTTATCAATAACTATTTTTAAAAAAGGGTACTGTTTTATTAAATATTTAAAATCGTCTTTATTTTTAATATAAAAACCTGCAGCTAAGCCCGCTATAGTAGGGTCAATAATTATTGGAAAGGCGTTATTGGTACCTGTAGATATTGGAATTATAGGTATATTTCCAATATTTTTAGCAACAAGCCGATTTGTACCATCTCCTCCTAAAACAAGCACGCAATCACATCTTAATTTATTTATTAGCTTTGAAGCATACATGGTTTGTTCAGGCCCGTCGTAATATTTAGTATCTAAGAAATTAGCATTAATTTGATCTTTAAACTCATTTATTGATGGCCTAAAAAGTCCAGATTTATCAGGCATAAAATAAAAATCTTTAATTCCTTTATAAACTAACCCTCTAATAAATCTGGTAATTATATTAGCTTTTTCTTGGTTTGAAATAAGTCTTCCAGAAGCTACGAGTCTTCTAATATCTTTCCCGGCTGAAGGATTAGCAATTATTCCTACTTTATACAAAATTAAGTGCTTTCAATATTTTTTACTAAGGAGTCTAGAAAATTAGATGCTGGAACTCCATCTAGGGCTCTATGATCAAAAGTTAAAGATAAAAATATTATATTTTTCTTAATTAACTGATTGTTTTCATCAATATCTATTGTTGTTGACACTTTACCTAAACCAAGTATTGAAACTTCAGGTGGATTGATAATTGGATTAAAATATTCAACATTAAATGATGATAAATTAGAAATAGTAAAGGTTGATCCAGTGATTTCATCTGGTAACAACTGATTTTCTTTTATTTTTTTTGCAAAACTTCTAATTTCTTTACTGATTTCTAAATTATTTTTTGATTCTGTATTATTTACTACTGGCACAACCAGGCCATCTTTTACTGCCATTGCAACTCCAATATTAATATTTTTCCAAATATTTAAAGTGTTATCTAAATAATGAGAATTAAGTTTAATGTGTTTTTCTAATGTGTTAGAAACAATTTTTACCAATAAGTCATTAATTTGAGGTCTAATTTTTTCTTTTCTCCACTCAGATACTAATTGTTTTTGAATATTTAACAAATTATCAATACATGCTGTTGTATTTAAAGTTACTTGAGGATTTTGAGAACTTTCGTACATTCTTTTTGCAATGATTTGCCTTATTCCTGTATTAGGAATAGATTCACTTAAAATTAAAGAGTCGCTACTTTTGATTGGCTTAGGAGTATCTTGGTATACTTTAACATCTTCTTCTGTAATGCGACCAGAAGGGCCAGTTCCTATTATATTTGCTAATTCTATATTTAATTTTTTTGCTAAATTTCTAGCTCTTGGAGAAGCAATAAATTTAACTTCAGTTTTTTTTGAGCTTAAAGAAATTGAATTTTCTTTCTTTTCTTCATTTTTATTTAAAGTTGGCGAAGGAAAATCTTCGATTTTTTCTCCATCATTTAAAATTATGCCCAGTACAGTTCCCACTGGAACTAACGATCCTTCTTCAATGTCTATTCTACCTAGTTTTCCTGATTCAGGAGCTTCTACGGCAGCATTAACTTTTGTTGATTCTATTTCTACAAGTTCATCACCTTTGGCAACATCATCTCCTATAGATTTGAGCCATTTAATTACTGTTCCATCATTCATATTCATTCCCCATTGGGGAAGTTTAATTTCTTTAGGCATAATTGTCCTCATCTTTAGCTAATTTATTAGATAGTTCAGTAAAATTATTAACAATCAAGTCTGGCTTTAACATTTCATGGCATTCCTCGTAAGGCAATTCATATCTATTTACATAAACCGCTTTCATTCCACAACTTTTAGCCCCTAATGTATCAAAAGAATTAGCAGAAACCATCATTATTTCTGAAAGTTCATACCCCGTAATTAAAGATGTTTTTCTATAAACTCCTGAATAAGGCTTGAACGCACCTACTTCTTCTACAGAGATAATATTATCAAAATTAAATTTAATTCTTTTTTGAGCTAAATGTCTCAAAAATTTATCCTCTCCATTTGATAAAGCAATAAGATTGAATTTATTAGACAATATATTTAAAGCATCTAAAACTTCAGAAAATGGGATTAAATTTTGCCAATTCTTATCCCATAGACTTAAATCTAAGGCACTTGGTTCCATATTAAATTTTCTAGCGGTGTACTTAAATGCATTTTTAACAGTTTTAAGATATCCGCTATGACCTAAATCCAGAATATTATCTTGATATTGCTCTATTCTTTGTCTATGTCTCAAAAAAGCCCAAAATTGTTGAGGGGTTACAGATGAATTATTATTATTAATAATATTAATTATTGAATCTTTTGTACTTTTTTCTAAATCTAGAACCGTTCCGAAAAGATCAAATGTAAGTGCTTTTATCATGAATTTATTCCATTGTTTTTTTAACGGCGGCTGAAATTTTATCTAAATTAGGATATACAAGTTTTTCTAAACTTGGAGAGTAAGGAATATGAACTTGTTCAGAAGCTACTTTAATAATCGGTGATTGTAAAAACCAAAAACCTTCTTCAGCAACTATAGAAGAAATCTCAGAAGCCGCTGAACATACTTTATGTGCAGGGTCTGCAATAACAAGACGTCCAGTTTTTTCAACAGATGACAAAATAGATTGTTTATCCAAAGGAACCAAGGTTCTAGGATTTATAACTTCGCAAGAAATTCCTTCTTTTTCAAGATTATTTGCAGCATCTAATGCAAGCTTTACTGAACCAGCAATTCCTACTATTGTACAATCAGTTCCTTCTTTTACTATTTCAGCCTTGCCAAATGGTATTTCTTCATCTGTAACCTCACCTCTAGTTCCCATCAAATTAGTATCTTCAAAAATTATTACTGGATCATCATCTCTAACTGCGGTCTTAAGAAGTCCTTTTGCATCAGCTGCGGTAGCAGGGACTGCAATTTTAATTCCAGGCATATTCATAAACATTGGGTAATTACGATCTGAGTGGTGAGCAGCAGATCCAGATCCATATGCCATAGAGGCTCGATAAACAACAGGAAGAGTAGCTTGGCCTCCAAACATGTATCTCATCTTGGCTGCTTGAGATATTAACTGGTCCATTGCAACCCACATAAAACTTGTAACAGTTTCTACTATAGGTCTCATTCCTACTAATGAAGCTCCAATTGCTGCTCCAAAAAAACCATTCTCTGACAATGGAGTGTCTAACACTCTTTCTTCTCCAAATTCTTTATATAAATTTTTAGTTGCCCCGTAAATAGACAGCCTTATATCTTCTCCCATTATGAAAACATTAGGGTCTCTTCTCATCTCTTCTGCTATAGCTTCATTGATAGCATCAGCAAATATTTTTTCAGTCATTAGTTCCTCCAATAATTTATGGTTTAGGTATAGGGTTTGCCCACATACCTTCAAACAAATCTTCTGGCACAGGAAATTCACTATTACGAGCAAAATTCACTGCTTCTTCGATTTCTATTTTAGAATTATTTTCTATTTCTTTACAATCTGATTCAGAAAGTATGCCTCTTTCTATTAATTTTTTAGTATGAATATCTAATGGATCTCTTTGTCTCCATTTATCAATTTCTTCTTTGTCTCTATATTCACCTCTTCTGATCTTTCCTAAGCCTAGAGAATGTTCTTCAAATCGATAAGTCAAACCTTCTATCAAAGTTGGTCCTTCTCCATTTCTTGCTCTTTTTACAGCTTCTGCAGTTGCTTCATACATAGCTTCTACATTTTGTCCATCAACTAAAATTCCCGGCATATTATAAGCAACGGCTCTATCAGAAACATTATCAACGGCTACTGAATTCTCATAAGAATTCGTTATGGCATACTGATTATTTTCACAAACAAATATGACAGGTAATTTCCAAATTGAAGCTAAATTCATAGATTCATGACAAGCTCCTTGATTTGAAGCTCCATCACCAAAAAACACCACTGAAACAAAATCTTTTTTTTGCATTTTTGAAGCTAATCCTGCTCCAGTAGCAACTGGAACAGAAGACCCAACTATTCCAGATTCACCTAATATTCCGACAGAAAAGTCTGCTAAATGCATTGACCCTCCTTTGCCTTTGCAATAACCATCAACTCTTCCATAGATTTCAGCCATTGCTTTTTTTATACTCCCTCCTTTAGCAAGGGGGTGTCCGTGTGATCTATGATTACCTGCTATATAATCAGAATTTTTTAAAGCCAAACAAACACCTACGGCAACAGCTTCTTCGCCAATATACGGATGTGCTGGTCCTACAAACTCCCCTGCTTCATGAACTTCAATAACTTTTTCTTCAAAGTTTCTGATCGTCCACATTCTTTCAAGCATTAATCTCTGTATCTCTTTTGTTATTTCCATTATTTTCTTCCTAAAAAAAATTTGTCTTGGGAAATATGTTCATCTTGGGAAATAATAAAGTCAAGTTTCTAAACACATATTTTCTAATAATCACAAAAAAAACTTTTTTTTCGCTTTAATTTGCAATGGTTTCTCTCAATGTTTATATTTGATTTGTAATAATATATTATGTAAACAAAGTATTATAAATTTTCTTAACTTTTAAACGCGCGCGCGCGAGGTTATAGAAGAGAAAGTATAAAATTATGGCAAAAAAAGATGTAAATATTAATCATAAAGGATCTGAAGATTACAGTGCTGATGATATTACTGTAATGGAAGGACTAGAAGCTGTAAGAAAACGTCCTGGAATGTATATAGGTACAACCGGACTTGTTGGTGTTCAGCATTTAATTCATGAAATTGTTGACAATGGGGTTGATGAAGCAATGGCTGGCTTTGCTTCGAAAATTACAGTTATATTAAATGAAGATAAATCGGTAACAGTAATTGATGACGGAAGAGGTATTCCAGTTGATATACATAAAAAAACAGGGATGTCAGCTGTAGAAACTGTAATGACTACTTTACATGCAGGTGGAAAATTTGGAGGAAAGGGTTATCAAGTTTCTGGTGGGTTACATGGTGTAGGAGCATCAGTTGTAAATGCATTATCTACATGGCTAAAAGTTGAAGTTAGAAGAGATAACAAAGTGTGGAACCAACAATATACACAAGGAAAGCCAAATGGACCTCTAGAAAGTAGGCCGCTAACGGATCAAGACTTAAAGGGAACAGGAACGTCTGTCACTTGGCTACCTGATAGTGAAATCTTCCCAGAAATAGATTACTCATATGAATCTATTACCACAAGATTTAGAGAAATGGCTTATTTAAATCAAGGATTAAATATTCAATTTATTTCAAATTATCATGAAGAGCTATGGCCTCATAATCAAGTTGCTTTTAAGTTTGAGGGAGGAGTCAAAAGCTTTGTAAGAAATTTAAATAAAAAAAGATCCTCTATACATGAAACAATAATGTACGCTAACGAAGTAATTGATGGGATTGTTGTTGAGACTGCAATTCAATATAACGAATCATTTATAGATAACACTCTATCATTTGCAAATTGTATCAGGACTGCCGATGGAGGAACTCATGTAACTGGATTTAGATCTGCGCTTACAAGGGTAATAAATGATTATGGGAAAAAACAAGGTTATTTTAAAGAAGAAATTTCTTCTTTATCAGGAGAAGATGTTCGTGAAGGCCTTATGTGCGTGGTCTCTGTCAAAGTAAAAGATCCTCAATTTGAGGGACAAACAAAAGGTAGACTAGGAAACCCTGAGGTGAAGGGAGCTGTAGAACATATTATAGGAAGAAGATTAGGCGAATTCATTGAAGATAATCCAGAAGATGCAAAAAAAATAATGAATAAATCATTAACTTCTGCAAGAGCAAGAGAAGCTGCAAAAAAAGCTAGAGATCTAATTATAAGAAAAAATGCTCTTGATGGAGGTTCTTTGCCAGGAAAGTTAGCTGATTGCTCTGAAAAAGATCCTGCAAAATCTGAGTTATATATAGTTGAGGGAGATTCTGCCGGAGGGTCCGCAAAACAAGGAAGAGATAGAAATTTTCAAGCAATTTTACCCTTAAGAGGTAAAATTTTAAATGTTGAAAAAGCTAGGCCAGAAAAAATGTTACTTCATGAAGAAATTGTAGCTTTAATAACAGCAATAGGAGCAGGGTTAGGAGAAGATTTTAATCATGAAAAACTTAGATATCACAGAGTAATAATTATGACCGATGCCGATGTTGATGGTGCTCATATTAGAACATTGCTTTTAACTTTCTTTTATAGAAATATGCCCGAGCTTATTGGTGCAGGAAATCTTTATATAGCACAACCTCCTCTATATAAAGTTTCTAGAGGCAGGACAAGTAAATGGATTTATTCTGATAATGATTTAAATAAATGGATTTCTGACAAAGTTTATAATAATTTTTCAATAATACATACTGAAGATAATAAAGAAATAAAAGGGGCATCTATTGCGAAATTTATGACAAATATTAAATCTTTTACAGAGTCTAGTCAAATCGCTAAGATATTAAACTTAAGTGAAGAAGATTTTTTGAATTTAGCTTCAAAAAGTACAAGCTCATTTGATAATAAAGAAATAAGACAAGAAGAAGAAATTATTCAACCAGATTTGTTTGATGCAGGGTTAGTAGAAAATGAAAATGTAATAAGTGAAATTAATGAAAAAATAACTTCAAATAATCATCCTTCAATTATAAAAGCTCAAAAGATATATCCTAATATTAAAAAATACTTAAATGGAACTTTTTCTATAAAGAAAAATGATGAGATAATTGAAGAAAATTTACCCTGGAATGAAGTGATTTCATCATTAGAAACAAATGGTGATAAAACTGGATTTAACATTCAAAGATATAAAGGACTAGGAGAAATGAATCCTGATCAATTATGGGATACTACAATGGATCCAGAAAATAGAGTTATGCTTCAAGTCTCTGCAAAAGACAGCATTGCTGCAGATGATATATTTAGGACATTAATGGGAGATGATGTTGAACCTAGAAGAGATTTTATAAAAACAAATGCATTAGAAGTAAAAAACTTAGATATCTAATTTTTTTACTTTTTTTAAACTTTTATCAAAAAAATGAGTTTTAGAAGTTTTTTGATTATTTTTTTCTGAAACTTGATTCATTGCATTTACTCCTTCATAGTTCAGTCCAACCATATTACCTAAAGCAACATATAATACATCTGCCGCTTCTTGGCAAAGAAGGACTTCAGATTTATCTTCATCCTTTTTATTAAATTCAGCAGATAGCTCTCTAATTTCTTCCATCATTAATTCCTCTCTTTCCTGTATCGATAAATGATAAGACTTGGATTTATTTAACAGATCCCACCTTGAATGAAAATCATAAACACTTTTTGAGATTTTGATAATAGAATTAATAAAACTCTCTCTATTTACTAGTTTATTCAAACAAAATCTCCTTTAGAATTTATTTCAAAAATTGATGAGTATCTATAGCCAAGTTCTAGTAATTTTTCTGAGCCTCCTAATTTTCTATCTAGAATGCTCAATACAATTTTTATTTCACAGTTATGCTCTTTAAGAACTTCAAGAGAATTTATTAAAGAACCTCCAGTTGAAACAGTGTCATCTATAACTATAATTGAAGATTTAGGTCTAAAATTTCCTTCTATTTGTTTTTGTAATCCATGATCTTTTTTATCTGATCTAATAAAAAAGCCTCCCAATGGAGTTTTTGTTCTGTATGAAGCAAAAACTGTTGAGCCTATCAAAGGTACAGCCGCAACTGCTGGCCCTCCTATAAATTTCGCATTATGTTCAGTTGCTTTAGATAGTATCCAATTACTAATGATATTTGAGCATTCAGGATCTAAAGATAAAAGCCTTCCGTCAAAGTAAAAATTTGATTTCATACCACTTGCTAATGTAAAATCACCATACTCAAGAGCTTTTAATTCTATCGCTCTGTTTAATAATTGTTTTTTGTTATTTTCATTCATCTTTATATAAATTATTATCTGTTATATATTTTTGAATTTCCATTGGAGTATCTAATAAAATAGATTCTTTTTTTCTAATTTTTTCTCTTATCTTTGACGAGCTTATATTACTTATATTAGATATATTTACAACAGGAAAATTATTTTTCTTTTTTATACAATTTTTTTGATCACGTTGAATAGTTATAAATTTATAATTATTCAAAAGAAATTCAGCTTCTTTCCATAATAAAATTTCATCATAAGCGTCTGTGCCTAAAATAATATAACTAACAGAAAATTCAGATTTATTTTTTTCAAGGTATTCTAAAGTGTCAAAAGTATAACTGGGAGAGGTTTTTTTTATTTCATAGTCAATTACTTCAATTAATTGACTATGAAATACTAACTTACACATATCAAATCTCTGAGTTGGAGTAGCTTTAGGAGGAATAGTTTTCATATATTGATTACCAGCTGGAACTAAAAATATTTTATCTAAATTGAAATTTTCTAAAACATAATCTATTATTTTTAAATGGCCATTATGAAAAGGGTCAAAAGTTCCACCAAATATTGCAGCTTTTTTTTTATTCTTCCCATGTAAATTCATAATCACTTACCCTTAACAAGTTTCCTCTTTTAATCCCCATGTTCACTAAATCTTCAGAAATTTTAGATGATTTTAATTTAAATTGATACTGAACTAGAGTTTTCCAATTAGTTAAATCAGAACCTTCAGCTAATTGTATAAATTGTTTATCATTTATTATAAAAACTTGATTAGTTTTTATAATTCTTTGTTTAGGTTTATTTTCCAAATTTAAAGTTGGTATATCTTCAATCGGTTTAGATAAAGTATAATTTTTTAAATTATCTAAAATTGAGCTTAAAAATAAATCTAAATCATCGTCTATATTTTCTGATAAAAAATAAATCTCATTCTTAAATTTTAGTAATTTTTTTCCTATTTCTCTTTTTAAAATATCTATTTCACTATAATCTACTTTGTCAGCCTTAGAAATTATTATTATTATTTTTTTTTCAAGCAACGTTTGATTAAAATCATATAAAGTTTTTTCTAATTTTTTGATTTCATCAATAATATCCATTTCAATATCAACAATAAATGCAAGTATTTTAGTATTTTGAAGGTGTTTTAAAAAATTATTACCAGAAATATAGTTGTCATTTGAATTTTGAATTATTCCTGGTAATTCCACAAAGGTTATATTTTGAAAGTTTTTTTTTGCAACAGCAACTATAGGCTCTTTAGTTGTAAATAAATAATCCGATATTTTTGGCCTCGCATTAGAAATTTTATTTATAAGAGTTGATTTTCCAACATTTGGAGGACCAACAAGGCAGCAGTCAGATTGTATTCTTAAATCAAGTTCTAAGTCTATATCATCTAATCTTTCTCCTGCTTCCGCTAATAATGGTTCTTTATTTTTAGACGATGCAAAATTAACATTACCCCTTCCACCTCTACCTCCCTTAACAATTTCAAACAAATCATTAGATTCGGACATTACAGCAATTAAATTTCTAGATTTTAAAGTTTTTTCCCAAATATAAGTTCCTTCAGGCACATTTAAAATCAAATCTTCACCATTAACACCAGATCTGTTTTGACTACTTCCACTTCCTCCATCTTTTGCTGAAAAACTTTTTTTAAAATTATAATATTTTAAGTCACTAATATTTGAATCTTTTTTTATCCAAATGCTTCCACCATTGCCCCCGTTACCACCATCCGGCCCACCTCGTGAATTTTTTGCATCCTGATTAAAACTGATAATTCCTTTACCACCATCACCAGATTTAATATTTATTATTACTTTATCTAAAAACATATTTATATATATATATATTAATAATAGTTAAGGATGTTTATATTGTTAATAGATGAACTTGTATAAGTATGTTTTTTTTTGTTCATAATTGTTAATTTGTATGTTGATAAAATGTATAGAATCTTAATAAATTAATAATTTAAAATAGTTTTTTCTATTTCTTGCTTTAATTCAACATCTTTCGACAAAAGATCTTTAATTTTGTTTACAGAATATATTATTGTTGAATGATTTCTATCACCTAAGATAATACCCGCTTGGGAAGTGTTAAAATTAGATTTTTCTATAAGAAGATATGCAGCTACTTGTCTTGCTAAATTAGTTTTTTTATCATTTTTTCTTCCTATTAAATCTTTTTCTTTAATACCGAACATATAATTTACAAGTGAAAAGATTTTTTCTTTAGTTATATTTATATCTGTTATATTTTCTAATTTATAATCTTCTAAAATGTTAGTAATCATTTTTTCAGTAATATTCGTATTTAATAATTCAGAATGAGCAATAAGTGATTTAATAATTCCTTCTATTTCACTAAAAGAAGCATATTTTTTATTGCTAATAAATTCTATTAAATCGTTACTAATATTTATATTATTTTTTTTGAAAGACATTTTAATATATTTTTGAGAAGCTTCTTTATCAGGAGATTGAATTTTAACAATTAAGCCGGATTTTAATATAGAAATCAATCTATTTGAGACATTGATTTTTGAAGGATGGTTATAAGAAGTCACTACTATTTGATTGCCTGAAATATATAGTTGATTTATTATATGAATTAACATTTCCACAGTTTGTTTTTTTCCTGAGAAGAAATCAATATCATCTAAAATAAAAACATCAGACTCTCTGTATTTATTCATAATTTTAGGGGTATTTGTTTTTATAGACTTAACAAAATCGTTTGTAAATGATTCTCCCGTTACAGATATAACATTTGATCCTTTAGTTTTTAAGGTTTTGGCAATAGATTGTATTAAATGAGTTTTTCCTAAGCCCCATTCACTATATATATATAGTGGGTTATATAGACTACCTGGACTTTCGCAGATTTTTTTTGCTGCAGCATATGCTAGAAAATTTGAACTCCCTGTCATAAATGTATTAAAGTCAAATTTAGGATTTATCCAACTTCCTTTAATATTACCTATTTTTACTCTAGTTTCGTTATTAGTTATTGTTCCATTTAAAATATATTTAGGTTCAAACTTTTGTTCACAAGTTTGAGATAAAGCATCTTTTATAGTTTCATTTAGACGCTGAGAAAGCATTTCAATTGCAAAGATGCTTTCACAGGAAATAGTCAATATATTTTCTTCAATATTAACTCCCTCAGTGTTTATAAGCCAAGTCTTATATGTGTTTTCAGGTATTACCATTTGTAGGTAACCTAAAGCGGCAGACCAGACCTTTTTTGCTACAAGACTATCCAGCTTAATCTCCTTAAAAAAATTAAATAGAAATTTTAATTATTGCGACAATCTGTATCTGCGACGAAGCATTTAATGAATAAAATTTATAAAATAAAATTTAAACAAAAAATTAGATTAATGTTCGCGTATAAAAATAATTATCACATTTATAATTTTAAAAAAGGGCCTAAAACAAAAATAATCGACTAAACTTTATGAAAATTATTATATTTTTTTAAAAAAAAAACAATAACCTATTTAGTTTTAAATTATTGAGACATTAACGCCCTTATAATAAAGAAAAGAAAGAAAATTTTGTTTAGGTAAATTATGAAAATAATTTTTTTTGGAACTCCATCTCCTTCTATTGATATTTTAAAATCAATTAATAAAAAATATAATATATCTGCAGTAGTTTCAAAAAATACTCCAGATAATACTATAAGAAGAAATTTTGTGAAATCAGAAATTCATAAATTTGCTTTTGATGAAAAAATAGATTTTTATGAACCAGATAAAATTGATGAATCATTTATTAATTCTATAAAGAAATATAATCCAGATTTATTTTTAGTATGTGCATATGGAAAAATTTTACCTAAAAGTTTTATAAATATTCCTAAATATGGAACCTTAAATATCCATCCATCATTATTACCTAAATATAGAGGGCCTTCACCAATTCAAAATACTATTATTAATTTAGACAACACAACAGGTTATTCAATAATTAAAATGGATGAAAAAATTGATTCAGGAGATATCTTATATAAAAGCAATCCCATTATTTTAAATAAAAATGAAAAATATTCAGATTTATTGGACTTATTATTTAAAGAATGCTCGATAAAAATAAACTCTGTAATTAATAGATTTTTAGAAAATAAGATTATTCTTGAAAAACAAATAGATGCTAATGCTACATTTACGAGACTCATCACAAAAAAAGATGGATTGATAAATTGGAATGAATCTTCAGATAAAATTGAGGCTAAATTTAGGGCCTTTAATCATTGGCCTCAAGTATTTTCTTATCATAATAATAAAAGATTTAAAATTCTAAAATTAGAAAAAACAAATATACCTTCCTTAAAACCAGGTTCTATTTCAAAATTAAATAATTCTATCCATATTGATTCAAGTTTAAGCAAAATTAAATTAGTATCAATTAAATTTGATGGAAAAAAAGAAGTTGATCCATTAGCTTATTTTGGGAATTATGATTTTTCGAAAAGTATTTTATCTCAATAAATTTTACTTATTTTGATATCCTAAAATCAAAGATAAAATTATTATGAATAATAAAAAAATTAATAAACCTTCTTCAACTGGTAGATTTGGAAAATTTGGTGGCAAATTTGTTCCTGAGACATTAATGTCTTCATTAGAAGAAATTGAAGTAGCTTTTGAAAAATATTCTAAAGATAAATCATTTCTTGAAGAATTATCAAGTTTACATAATGATTTTATAGGGCGACCTACCCCATTATATTTTGCTAAAAACTTATCTAAAAAACTTAATCAAAAAATTTGGATAAAAAGAGAAGATTTAGCTCACACAGGAGCTCACAAAATAAACAACGCTATCGGACAAGCTTTGTTAGCAAAAAGACTTGGGAAAAAAAGAATTATTGCGGAAACAGGAGCTGGTCAACATGGTGTAGCTACAGCTACAGCGTGTGCAATGCTTAATTTAGAATGCATAGTATATATGGGAGAAGAAGACATTAAAAGACAAGCTCCAAATATATATAGAATGGAAATATTAGGAGCAAAAGTAGTGCCTGTTACTTCTGGTTCTAAAACACTAAAAGATGCAGTCAACGAAGCCATAAGAGATTGGGTTACTAATGTAGAAAGCTCCTATTACATAATAGGAAGCGCTGTTGGTCCACATCCATATCCTTATATTGTTCGAGAATTTCAGTCTATAATTGGGACTGAATCGAGAATGCAAATTATAGAAAAAACAGGTAAATTACCAGATTATGTTTTAGCTTGTGTAGGGGGTGGATCAAATGCAATTGGTATTTTTTCTGGGTTTATAGATGACGAAAAAGTATCTTTAATAGGAGTAGAAGCAAGTGGCGAAGGTATTGAAACAGGAAAACATGCAGCAACTCTTACTAAAGGCACTCCTGGAATTCTCCATGGATCCTTAAGTTATGTACTGCAGGATGATTTTGGACAAATTCAAGAAGCACATTCAATTTCTGCAGGTCTTGATTACCCTGGAGTTGGGCCAGAGCATTCAAATTTAAAAGATACTGAAAGAGCACAATATTATTCAGCAACAGATAAAAAAGCTCTTGAAGGCTTTAAAATGATGTCTGTAGAAGAAGGTATTATTCCTGCCTTAGAACCAGCTCATGCGCTTGGTTTTTTAATTGATTGGTCTAAAGAAATCCCTAAGGATAAAACAATTCTTTTCTTGCTTTCTGGCAGAGGAGATAAAGATATGGAAACTGTATCAAAAAAAATGGCAACATTATAAATTTTTAGTATAATCTTTAGAAAATATTAACCTAGAAATTAAGATATTAAAAATGAACGGACCTATTGAAGGAATAACTGTTATTGAATTTGGAAATTTTGTCGCAGGCCCTACAGCAGGGCAATTATTAGCAGATCTTGGAGCTAATGTTATAAAAATTGAACCCCCAATGGGAGAACCATGGAGACATTCTTCAAGTGATGCTCCTAAAAATAAACCTGGAGAAAGTAGATTATTTATAGCTTTAAACAGAGGGAAAAAAAGTGTTTGTATTGATTTAAAATCTGAAGAAGGACAAAAAATTTGTCACGATATAGTCTCAAAAGCAGATGCAGTTATTTCAAATAATAGAACTTCAACTTCGGAGAAATTAAAATATGACTGGAAAACCCTATCTAGAGTTAATCCAAAGTTAGTATATTGTGAATCAACAGCTTATGGACCTTTAGGAGCTAAAGCTGCTGAACCTGGATTTGATTTAATAATGCAAGCATATACAGGAATAATGTCTACCGAAAATAAAATATACCATGGAGCCCCTAGTGCAGTTAGATCGTCATCATATATAGATTATTCTACTGGCTATGCAATGGCATTAGGAGTTGTTTCTGGAGTTTTACAAGCAAGATCAACGGGTAAGGGATTGTTATTACAGACAAGCTTATTAGCTCAAGCATTGTCTATGCAGGCAATGCAACTAGTTGAAGTTGAAGATGCTTTAAGTAAAGTACAAAAATGGGTAAAATTTGAAAAAGATAAATTATTTGAAAATAAAGTACCATTCGAAGAAATACAAAAAAAATATTCTACACAAGAAGCTCCTCCAATTGCTCAATATTATCGAGCATATAAAACAAAAAATGGAGCATTGGCATTAGGGTGCCTTGCTATTCATGCTAGAAAAAAAATTAGTAACTTGTTTAAAATTGAAGATATAAGATTTGATATCTCAAGAAAATTTTCTTCAGAAGAATTATTTAAAATTGGAAAAGACTTTGAATCAAAAATGGAATTAGAATTTTTGAAAAAAAACACTAATGATTGGATTACATATTTACGATCTCACGATATCCCTTGTGAGCCGATGCAATTTACCGAAGAGCTAATAAAAAACAAACAAGCTATAGATAATGGATATGTAATTGAACTTAATCATGGCACAGGTAGCAAAGTTAAATCTAGCGGGCCTGTCTTTAATGTTTCTACTGGAAATGCCAAACTTGCTTCCGCTCCACTTCTTGGAGAAAACACTTCAGAAATTCTTCTTTCTATAGGTTATAAAGAAGAAAAAGTGAAGGATTTATTATCAAAAGGTGTTATTGGCAAAAACCTTTAATACTTACTTAATAATTCTCTATATATTTTATGAATTTTCTTTCCTCTGTTTTTATGACTTGATAGTAGTTTTAACTGAGAGATATGATCCTATTACAACTAAAACAGTTGCAAAAATTAATTCTAACCCAGGTGTTTCTCCTAAGATAAACCAAGCTAAAAAAACTCCTGAGACAGGCTGTGAAAGAGAGATAATAGTTATTCTTGAGGGCAGATATTTTTTAAGCAACCAAGTTTGTCCAATGAAACCAAATCCAGCTATAATAACACCTTGATAAAATAATGCAATAATTAAGTTATAAGTAAAATTATAAGATTCATTTTCAAAAAATAATGAACAAATAAAAAATGTTATAATTCCTACAATAGCCTGAGAAAGAAGTATTTTAATTTGTTCAATTCCTTGCGCTATTTGTGATATATATATTTGTCTTGCTCCTAATAACATCGCTGAGACAAGCATTAGCAAGTCTCCTAAGACGTAATTATTTACAGAATTTGAAATAGATTCCCAAAATAAAATAATAATTCCTGTATATGCAATAAACATTCCTAAAGACTTAAATTTAGTTAGTTTATCATTTGGGACAAAAAAATGAGAGAAAATAGAAGACCACAGTGGAAATGTAGTAATCATAATTACACCATGTCCCCCAGTCGTATAATTTTGTCCAATATTCATAAAGCCTAATTGAATAGAAAATAATACTCCTACACCTATAAGTGGAGCAATATCTGATTTTCTAATAAATATTTTCTCTTTATTATAAATTGCCCAAGCAATTGCAACTAATCCTCCCAATATAAACCTCATCCATCCAAGTCTTAATGGAGGCGCGTCTACAAGTCCAATTTTGATTGATATTGGATTTCCTGACCATAAGAATGATAGTATAAGTGCAAGCAAAACACCTTTTTTATCAGGACTTATTCGCTTTTCTATTTTTTTTGTCATTGAAAATATATGGTAGATATTCTGTATTTTTTCAAATCATAAAGGTATATTTGAATAAATACAGAAATAAAATGGGTGTTTTTAAATAAATGAATAAAATAGTAACATTTGGAGAAATCCTACTTCGACTTACAACATTAAACAAAGAAAGATTTTCTCAATCAAAAAACTTTGAAATAAGCTATGCTGGCAGCGAATGCAACGTTGCTGTTTCTCTGTCACATTTTAATCAAAAAACTTACTTTATTTCTGCAGTTCCAGATAATCCCATAGGGCAAAGTTGTATAAACCATGTTAGACAGTTTGGAGTAAATACTGATTATATTGTAAAGCAAGGTGAAAGATTAGCAGTTTATTACCTTGAAAATGGTGCATCAATGAGAGCTTCAAATATTGTTTATGATAGAAAAAACTCTTCTCTTTCTTTAATAACCCCTGATTGTTTTGAATGGGATGAAATATTTAAAGATTGTACTCTTTTTCATTTTTCAGGAATAACTCCATCTCTTTCTAATAATGCAAAAACCTTAACAGAATTTGCTGTATCTGAAGCAAAAAGACGAGGTGTAAAAATTTCTTGTGATTTGAACTATAGGTCAAATTTATGGACCCCTGAACAAGCCCAAGAAACGATGATTCCTTTAATGGAAAAAGTGGATATTTTAATAGGTGGAAAAAAAGACCCTGAAATCATGCTTGGAGAAAAGGTAGAAAATGAAGATCAATCCTCATATGAAAAATTAATTACAGAAATGTCAAAAAAATATAATTTTTCTCAAGTTGGATTATCACTAAGAGAAAGTTTTTCGGCCGATCATAATGACTGGTCAGGTATATTTTATTCTGATAATAAAGTTGTAAGATCAAAAAAATATGAAATTCAAATAGTTGACAGAGTTGGGGCTGGAGATGCTTTCTCTGCAGGCTTAATTTATGGGATTTTTAATAATTATACAAATCAAGAAACATTAGATTTTGCAATAGCAGGATCCGCATTAGCACATACATTTCAAGGTGATTATAATTTGGCTACAATTGATGAAATTGAAGCTGTAGTAGGTGGAGATGTAACAGGAAGAATTCGAAGATAAGAATAAATTTTTATTATTATCAAAGCTTAATAATGTATCATTTAAGTATGAAAACTTTTTTTAAAATTGTCTTTGTTCTTCTTATAATTTTTTCCTTCACAAACCTTATTTTTCAAGATCCAATTTCTGCTCAAGGTGAAGGCTTTTCTGAATATAGGCCTTTTTATGAAGAGTCTAAAAATAATTACTTGATAAGTATTTTTATTTCGCCTATAAGGTCTGTTGCCGGACAGCAAATTTTTTCAGTAAAAGTATCTGATATATTGACAAATAAACCTATAGAAAACTTGAAGATAGATGTTTATGCTACGCCTTTATTTGATGAAAAAAAACAATTTTCTCCTGCTTTATCATCTTCTATCATGCCAGGAAATTATCAAGCGATTTTACGATTAGAAAAACATGGATTTTGGTTAATGGACTTTGAAATTTCAGGGCAAAACTTTGACTTTATAATTTCAGAACAACTGGAGGTTTTAGAAAGAAATCGAACTCTTAATAATAGTGATTTTTCTTATTTATTTTTAATCATTCAGATATTATTTCTTGGTGGTTTAATTTATATATTTATTTCAGCAAGAAGAAAAAGAAAAAAAATTAATACTTAGTTTATTCTTGCCATTTATTACCGCTGTCATTTATTATCTCTTGGTTTAAGATTGCTCCAATTCCATTTCCTTCAGGTAATATATATTTTCCTTCGAAAATATTTTCATTTGGTAAAATCAAATCTTTTCTCCATTCGACTTCATCTACAGCATGCTCAAGAGGTAATTTAGAAAAAATTGAGGATGTAATGTGAGCAGATGTTAAAAGAGAAATAGGACCAGATGGACAATGCATGGAAATAGTTTTTATAGGATTTTTTAGAGAATGAAATAGTTTTATAACTTCTTGAGGCCCTCCGCAAAATTTTACATCAGGCATTACAATATCTAAAATATCGTTATTTATTAATTGTTCAAATATTTTATATCCATAGCCCATTTCAGCGCCTGCTAAATCAATTTTTGAAAAACTTTTTATTGACCTAGTGTCCTCTTGGTATTTTTGAGGATCTATAGGTTCTTCAAACCAGCTAACATTTCTGTCAAAGAGTTCATCATGTAAAAGATAGCTTGATTCTAAGTCAAATCTAGAATGGCAGTCAACATAAAGACTAGTTTTATTACTTATTGATTCAGAAATACCTGAAATCCTATCTAATCCAAATTTAACTTCATCTGGTAGCCCTATATTATTTTCAAATGGGCTTTTACATTCATCAAATGGAGCACATTTAATTGTTTTAAACCCTCTTTTTTCAACTGATAATGCTTGTTTAGAAAAAGTACTAGGAGATCTTTCCAATGGTCCATTATCATTTGGCAATAACGATCTATTTATATTTGCATATAGGTCTATTTTGCTACTTAATGGCTCTGAGCTATTTAAAGCAAGATATTGATTAAGTTTTAAGCCAATTCTTTTGGATAAAAGATCTAAAAATGCTGATCTAATTCCGCTAATTGCTGTAGCAAGCTCTATATTTTGACTTGCTTTTGCCTCCTCAGCTTTAAAGTATTCTAATAAACTTTCTTCATTAAATAATTTTTCGTTTCTAAATCTATTTGATAGCTTTGCAATAATTTTTTCAACTGAAGAATTAAGTTGAGTATCTGTGATTTCAGCTATTCCAGAGATATTATCATCTGAAATAAATTCCATAAATTTCCATTTAGTTTCAGCTCTAACATTGATTGAATAAAAATTTAATTCTTTTATTTTAATCCAATAATTTTCCATAATTGGCTAATTATTATTTTTTGTTTTATCTAACCAAGATAAAACAGGATTTCTTGCAGCTAGAGCTTCATCTAATCTTTGTACAGGCAAATTTATAGGTGCATTTGTTATTTCTTCTGGATTTTTTTTCGATAGTTCACTTATCATTATCATACAATCTATAAAGCTATCAATAGTCTCTTTTGATTCGCTTTCAGTAGGTTCAATCATTAATGCTTCATCAATAATTAGAGGGAAATACATAGTAGGAGCATGAAAACCTTCGTCAAGTAGTTTTTTTGCTATATCTAATGCTTTTATTCCATTTTCTTTTTGTCTTGAAGCTGACAATACAGTTTCATGCATACAATATCTGGACGAGGTTAATTTATAATGTGACTTTAGTTTTTCTTGTATATAATTTGCGTTTATAATTGCATTTTCAGAAATTTCTTTTAATCCGCCAGATCCGAGACTCCTTATATAAGTGTAAGCTCTTAGCAATATCCCAAATGACCCTAAAAATCCATTAAGTCTGCCAATAGTATTTTCTGGTATATAACTTATGAAACTTTCATTTTCTTTTTTTATGTGAGGATGTGGAAGAAAGCTTTCTAGTTTTTTTGTGACCATTACTGGACCAGCTCCAGGACCACCCCCACCATGTGGAGTAGAAAAAGTTTTGTGTAAATTAGAGTGGCAAATATCTATTCCTAAATCTCCAAATTTAGCTATTCCTAGTAATGCATTTAAATTTGCTCCATCAGCATATACCAGTCCTCCGTGATCATGAACAATTTTTGTAATTTCTAATATATTTGGTTCAAACAGCCCTAAAGTTGAAGGCAATGTTAACATTAACACTGCAGTTTCTTTACTAACTTTTTCCTTTAAGTCTGCAGTGTCTATATCACCTTCTGAAGTTGTTTTTATAGTAACTGCCTTTAGGCCAGCCATAGCAGCTGAGGCAGGGTTAGTTCCATGTGCAGAATCAGGTATGAGGGCTATGTTTTTATGATTGTTATCATTAAATTTATGATATTCTCTTGCTATCAATAACCCAGCATATTCACCTTGTGCTCCAGCTAAAGGAGCTAAAGAAACACTTTTTAGTCCAGTTATTTCTGCTAATTCATTTTGAAGATTGTACATAACTTCAAGACAGCCTTGAATATTTTCATCAGTTTGGTTAGGGTGTGATCCGCTAAATCCTTCAAAGGCTGCAATTTGTTCATTTATTTTTGGATTATATTTCATCGTACATGAGCCTAAAGGATAAAAATTAGTATCAATAGAAAAGTTTAAAGAGGATAAATTAGTAAAATATCTAATAAGATCCAATTGTGATACTTCTGGTAATTGGATTGATTCTCTTAGAAACTTTTTATTAGGCAATGCTGACTTTTTTACACCAATTTCAGGTAAGTTTATAGATTTCCTACCTTTTTTTGATTGATCCATTAATAAAGGAAGATTTTTATTAATCATTGATTCTCCTTAGAAGAGCAAGTGTTTCATCAATATCCTTTGGATTATTCATTTCAGTTACAGCAAACATTATTAAGTTCTTTTTGCCATTTGAAAGATTTAACCCACCCTCAATATTGTTAGAAAGTAGATAATTATTTATTTCATTTACGTTATTATTAGCTTCAATAACAAATTCATTAAAAAAATTAATTGAAACTAATCTAAACCCATCTATCTTGTTAATTTCATTAGCAAAGTAATGAGCCCTATGGAAACATGTTTCTGAAATTTGCTTTAAGCCTTCAGGTCCGATTGTAGCAAGATAAACAGATACCATTAAGCCAATCAGCTGAGTACTTGTACAAATATTTGATGTAGCATTTTCTCTTCTAATATGCTGTTCTCTTGTTTGAAGAGTAAGAGCGTAAGAAGTTTTCCCTTTTTTGTCTACAGTTTGTCCTATTATCCTTCCTGGTAGCTGCCTAATAAATTCTTTCTTGCAAGTTAATAATCCTATATAAGGACCACCAAATGATAAAGGTACTCCAATTGATTGCCCTTCTCCTGTAGCTATGTCTACATTTAATTGTCCAGGTGGCTTTATTAGACCTAACGAAATAGGATAAGTATGTTGTATTAATAGACCATTTTTTTTATGAATAAAATTTGAAAGATTTTCAACATCTATAATTTCTCCATTTTGATTGGGTGATTGAACCAATAAACAAGAGTAATTTTCTTCATTCGCAGAATTTATATCTTCAAAATTTATGATTTCAATATCTTGCCATTTAGAATAAGAATTTAAAATTTCAAGTAGTTTGTTTGAGACACTATTATGAATCAATATTTTTTTATTTTTTTTAATCCTGCAAGCCATCAATGCAGCTTCAGCTAGTGCTGTTGGCCCATCATACATTCCTGCATTGCAAACATCCATTTCAAATAACTGGGCAATCATAGACTGAAATTCAAATCCAACTTGAAGAGTACCTTGAGAAGCTTCTGGTTGATAAGGTGTGTATGATGTAAGAAATTCTCCTCTTTGAATCATTGCTTTTACTGTAGATGGAATATAGTGATTATAAGCACCACCTCCAAGAAAGCTTGTTTTCTTTTTAGACGCAATATTTTTTTTCGAAAGATGGTTGAAATAATCAACCAATTCAGGTTCAGATAGCATTTCTTGAAGTTTAAGTTCAGGAAATAAATAGTTTTTAGGGATATCAATTAATAAATCTTCAAAACTATTCACACCAATAGTTTTAAGCATTTCAACTTGATCGCTATTCGTAGCGGGTATATATGGAGAACTTTTCATTAAATTATTTTTTCATATTCACTAGAATCTAATAGGCTAGACAAATCATTTGAATTAGTAATTTCTACTTTAATTATCCAACCTTTTTCGTAGCAGTCATCATTTACATATTCTGGATTACTTTCGAGCTCTTGATTAATCTCAATAACCTTACCTGATACAGGAATAAATAAATCTGAAACAGCTTTTACTGATTCAATTTCTCCAAATTTATCAAATTGATTTAATTCTTCATTTAAAGAGCTCACATCAATATAAACTATATCACCTAAAGACTCTGCAGCGTGAAGAGTAATTCCTATAGTAGCAATATTGTCTTCTATATTTACCCATTCGTGGTCTTTTGAATACTTTAAATTGTTTGGTAATTCACTCATTTTTTGCTCCTTTTATAAAATGGTAGCTTTGTAATTATAGCGTTTAAAAATTTATCTCTTACTTTTATTCTAACTGTATTATTTACTATATTGAAATCTTTTTTTATCATACCAATAGCAATTGAGCTTTTTAATTTAGATGAATGAGTTCCAGAAGTAACTTTTCCAACTATTGAATCTTCAAAATATATTTCATTTCCTTCTCGCGGTATACCTCTGTCTGTAACCAAAAGCCCTGTTATAGATAAAAGTCCTTCTTTTATATTTTCACTATGAATATAATCATTATTTATGTAATTTGAACTTTCAGATTCAAGAAGTCTTTTTAGTCCAATATCTATAGGATTAGAATTTTTTTTGATTTCGTGACCATATAAATGTAAACCTGCCTCAATTCTTAGTAAATCTCTAGAGCCTAAACCACATGGAGTAATTTTATTATTAATAAGTAATTCCCAAATTTTGTTTGCAAATTTTAAATTAAAAATTATTTCTACGCCATCTTCTCCTGTGTACCCTGTTCTAGCTACAAAAACATCATTATTTTCAATAGATATGTTCTTAAATTTATATCTGCCTAGATCTTTAATGGCATTATTTGATAATGAATTAAAGATTTTAATTACACTTGGCCCTTGTATTGCTAACATACCAGTTTCTGAGGTTATGTTATTAATTTCCACTTCTTTATCTTTAACTGATTGCATCCAATTTATGTCTACTTCAGTATTAGAAGCATTGATTATTAATAAAAAATAATTAGAAAATCTATAAATTATCAAATCATCTAAAATTTCATTATTTTCATTTATCAATAAGGTATATTTTGCTGATCCAATTTTCAAAGTATTTATATTTATAGGTAAAATTTTATCAATAAATTTTTCAGCGCCTTTTCCTTTTATTTCAATTCTTCCCATGTGTGAAACATCAAAAAAACCTGAACTATTTCTTACAATATTAGCTTCTTTTATTATTCCTAAAGGGTAGCTTATTGGCATCTCCCAGCCTGCAAAATCTACCATTTTTGCATTCTGTTCTAAATGTTTTTCATAAAAAATTGTTTTACTCATTTAATCCAATCCTCTTTAATTATGTTATTTTTTTTATATATCCCTGGCAATTGAAATCTCTGTGGAAATTCCTTTATATATGGAATTTCATCAAAACATTTTTTTTCAATGTTTAAATTATTAAGACTAAAACTATTATTAAAATTTGAATGTAAACTAACAAAATAATTGCCCATACCATTTGGTTTTATT
>TARA_B110000438_G_scaffold128684_1_pt1 | contig 32277 bp, 25 predicted proteins | sample TARA_B110000438 | Tara Oceans TARA_B110000438 (sample SAMEA4398413) | marine metagenome | biome: Polar Biome; feature: [MES] marine water layer (ENVO:01000295) within the mesopelagic zone...; material: water (ENVO:00002006), including particulate matter (ENVO:01000060) such... | reverse complement strand
TGGAGTGGCATATTTTTGCAATAATATTTTTATTAGCATCTCCTTTAACTCTTCAGAAAAACAAACATGTTAGAGTAGATGTTTTTTACAATACATTTTCAGAAAGAAAAAAAAATTTTATTGATTTAATAGGAAATGTATTTTTTCTTATCCCCTTTTCTTTTGTGATATTTTATACATCCATTCCATTTGTTGAAGATTCTTTTAAAATTTTAGAGTCAAGCCCTGATCCAGGAGGTCTACCATTTAGATTTATTATCAAATCGATTATACCAATTGGGTTTTCCCTTTTAATGATACAAGGAATTCTAAATACAATTGATAATATTCAAAATTTAAAAAATAAATGATGGATTACATTCCACTAATTCTATTTGGGCTGGTATTCTTACTAATTTTATTTGGATACCCAGTAGCTCTTACTCTTGGAGGAGTATCAGTTATAGCCGGAATAATTTTCTTTGATATTGACTTTTTTTACCTAGTATCTTTAAGAATTTTTGGTATAATGAACAACTTTGTTCTACTAGCTGTCCCTCTTTTTATTTTTATGGGTATGACACTTGAAAGATCAGGAATAGCAGAAAAACTTCTTGAGACAATGGCAATATTGTTTGGAAAAATTAAAGGTGGGTTAGCTTATTCTGTAATTATTGTTGGAGGAATGCTTGCAGCTTCCACAGGTATTGTTGGAGCAACAGTAGTTACAATGGGACTTATAAGTTTACCCACTATGATAAAAAGAGGATATAATATAAAATTAGCCACCGGAGTTATAGCTTCATCAGGAACTTTGGGACAAATTATTCCTCCATCAGTTGTACTCGTACTTTTAGGTAGTGTTCTAAATATATCTGTTGGAGATTTATTCACTTCAGCTTTACTACCTGGATTAACTCTTGTTTTTTTATATGTAATATATGTTTTTATAATATCAATACTATATCCCAATGCTGCCCCAAGCATGCCAGATGATTTAATAAAAAAATTTAAAAATGAAACAAAAATAGGAGAAATTATTAAAGCATTTCTTCTTCCATTTCTTTTAATATTTGCTGTATTAGGATCCATTTTTGCAGGTATAGCATCCCCAACTGAAGCGGCTGGTGTTGGAGCAATGGGTGCTCTTATCTTAAGTTATTTTCAAGGAAATATGAATATAAGAAAATTAAAAATAGTAATGGAAGAAACTACTAGCTTAACATCAATAGTATTTATGATACTTATTGGAGCAACATCATTCTCTCTTGTATTTAGGGGACTTGAAGGTGATAAAATTTTAGTTGATTTAATTACTCAAGCAAATCTAAGCCCAGAATTTTTCATTCTATTAATATTATTAATTGTTTTCATAGCTGGTTTTTTTATAGATTTCATTGAAATTATTTTTATAATAGTTCCCGTTATAACTCCGATATTGGTAGCATTAAATATTGACCTTATCTGGATAGGAATTTTATTAGCTATTAATTTACAAACATCTTTTTTAACACCACCATTTGGGTTTTCACTATTTTATTTAAAAAGTGTGGCTCCCAAAGAAATAAAAACTAAAGACATATATTACGGGGTTATTCCTTTTGTCTTTATTCAATTACTATTTTTAATTTTTCTATTTTTTAATCCAGATTTTATTTATATAATTCCTAATTTCCTAAAAAGTTAAAGATCGTAATAAACTCTATCTCCAACATTTGACCAGTCTTTAAATGAAATTCTAAATTTTTCATATGCCTCAAAAATTTTTTTACTTTTTGGGTCACCTTCAATAAGTTCATCTATAACTTCTTTTGACTTTTCTTTAAATGATTTCAAAACATCTTTTGGAAATTTTTTAAGCTTTACATTTTCTTCATTTATAAGTTTATTAAGATATAAACTGTTCTTAGAATCAAACTCACAATGCATCCAAATATTTAAAGCTTCAATCCCTCTTATAATTATTTCTTGAAGATCAGAAGGGAGTTGATAAAATTTTTCCTTATTAACAATCATTTCTAATACTCCTCCAGGTTCATGCCATCCAGGATAATAATAATACTTTGCAACTTGATAAAAACCCATTAAATAATCATGATAAGGACCTATCCATTCTGTTGCATCAATTACCCCTCTTTCAAGATTAGTATAAATTTCACCACCAGCAACAGTAACTGCTGTACCACCAGATTTTGAGAGAACTTTTCCACCAAAACCAGGCATTCTCATTTTTAATCCTTTTAAATCAGAAATTGAATTGATTTCTTTATTAAACCAACCTCCCATTTGAATGCTTGTATTTCCTCCAGCAAAAGGGAGTAAACCAAAAGGATCATAAATTTCTTTATATAGCTTATGACCTCCACCAGAAATAATCCATGAATTCATTTGTTTAGAATTCATCCCAAATGGTACAGAAGAAAAAAATTGAGCAGCAGGAATTTTTCCAGCCCAATAGTAAGAAGCTCCACTTCCCATTTCAACAGCCCCATTACTTACCGCATCAAAACATTCTAAGCTTGGAACTAACTCCCCACCTCCATATACTTTAATATCAAGTCTACCACCAGACATTTTTTTTACCCATCCAGAAAACATGTTACATCCCTCTCCTAATACCGGCATATTTGGAGACCACGTTGTAACCATCTTCCACTTATAGTTTTTATTAAAATTTATATTTATAGATTTTTTTACTTTCTCTTCTGCAGGATTCACACATGAAGACAAAGCCGAAACACCTGCAATAGATGCTAATGATTTTTCTATAAATTTTCTTCTGTTAGTCTTTTTTTTCATTTGAGCAAATAGTTAATTAAAGGTAAATTAAGAAAAATATTTATTTGATAAAATTTAAAGCTAAATTGCCGAGTCACAAATGAAAAAAAAAGACCATAGTTTATTATTCATTTTTATTACAATTTTCATTGATATCACAGGGTTAGGAATTATTATCCCTGTAATACCAGCCCTAATAACAGAGTTAATAAATGGTTCAATTAGTGAAGCGGCAAAGTATAGTGGTTGGCTTATGTTTTCTTATGCTACTCTTCAATTTTTATTTGCTCCTTTTCTAGGAGGATTAAGTGACCAGTATGGGAGAAGACCAGTAATTCTTCTCTCTCTTTTTGGTTTTGGAATCAATTACATAGTATTAGCTCTAGCACCAAATATCATATGGCTTTTTTTAGGAAGAATTTTTCAAGGCATTATGGGAGCAAGCCTCACCACCGCATCGGCATATATTGCAGACATAAGTACCCCTGAAAAAAAAGCACAAAATTTTGGATTAATTGGTGCTGCTTTTGGTTTAGGATTTATTTTAGGTCCTGTAATTGGTGGGTACCTAGGACAGTTTGGTTCTAGAGTTCCATTTATAGCAGCAGCAGCATTTACACTTTTAAATCTGATTTATGGTTATTTTATCTTACCAGAGTCATTAGACAAAAAAAATAGAAGAAAATTTGATATCAAAAGGGCTAACCCAGTTGGAACTTTAATGTCATTAAAAAGATATCCTGTAATATCAGGATTATTGATTTGTATCGTCTTATTTAATATAGCACAACATGCTACTCATAGCACTTGGACTTTTTTCACTATTGAAAAGTTTGATTGGAGTGAAAAATTAGTGGGGTACTCACTTGGTTTTATTGGTCTATTGGCAGCCATAGTTCAAGGGGGACTTATAAGAGTAATAATACCAAAACTGGGTAATGTAAAGAGTGTCTACTTTGGTATGATTTTTTATATTTTAGGTCTTTCATTATTTACCTTAGCAGAGGAGGGGTGGATGGTATTTGCCTTTTCGATACCTCTTTCATTAGGAGGTATTTCTGGTCCAGCATTACAAGGTATTATGACAAATAAAATTCCAGATGATCAACAGGGTGAATTTCAAGGGGGCATGACAAGTTTAATTAGTCTAACAGCAATAATAGGACCACTATTAATGACAAATCTGTTTTCTTATTTTACTAGTGAAAACTCATTTTACTACTTTCCTGGAGCACCTTTTATGGTAGCAGCTATTATATCATTTTTTGGCTTAATAATTGCTGTGAGATTTCTCTCAGGATCAAAGGAAGGTTCTAATATATAAAAGCTAAATACAATTTATATAATCTAATATTGAATATAAAAATTATCATTTTGATATTGCTGAAATAGAATAAAGGCCTAAAGATACTGCTGGGCCAACTCCAAATGCAAAGATAACTGTTGCGATGCCAATAGTTCCTCCTAGAGCCCATCCAATACTAATTACGGTTAATTCTAAGAAAATTCTAATCCAAGCAATTGGGAGTCCAGTTAGTCTTTGACTACCAGTCATTAATCCATCTCTAGGACCTGGACCAAGATTCGCAATTAAATAAATTCCACTTGCAACTCCAACTAACAAGGTCCCAAAAACAGATTGCAGTATTTTTATTAAATAATCTTCTGGATGGGGAAGATAAGGTAGGGACCATTCAATTACCATAGAAATTATAATAACATTTAATATTGTTCCTATTCCTGCATTTTGTTTTAAAGGAATCCAAAGCAATAATACTCCAAGACTTATCAAGAAAGTAAGACTACCAATGCTTAATCCCATCGTCAATGAAAGCCCTTCAGCTAAGACAGTCCATGGACTCATACCCACAGAAGCAGTGATAATTAATGATTCACCTAATCCAAATAAGGTCAAACCAATAAAAAGCATTAAAAACGTTAGCGGTTTAGGTGAAAAATTTAATGGTTTATCCGAGCTCCATTGAGTTTTAGGTATAGATCTTATTGAAAAAAATTTCATAGCTAAGATCAGTTAAATTAAGTTTTCAATATTTTAAGATAAGGTATAAAAAATTACTCATTTATTATTGAAAACAAATCAGCATCAAAGTCTAAATATTAAGCCAGTAATTAATCTTAAATGCAAAAGATCTATTTTTTAAATTCATAAACATGGGATTTTCAGCATAATAATTATCTGTATAAACTAAGAAAATATCTGATAAAGGTTGGAATCTCCACTGAAATCTTGCATTGAAATTAATGTTATCAATTTGATTATTATATTGTAGATAAGTACTAAGGAATAAATCTTTAGAAAAACTCACATTAATTTTAGAACTTAAGGAAAAAAATTCAGCTGAAGAATAAGGTTCAGGGAACTTCAAATTATTGTACTGACTGCTTAAAGATAGATTTAAAAAAGGAGGAAACTTATATGAAAATGTGCCTCCTAAATTATTTATTTTACCATTAAAGAATTCTCCACTTTTTCCATTAAGCCTTACAGAAAACATTTTCCTCTCACTTGATCTAAAGTAAAAAGTATAATTTGAATAATTATATTCTGAGAATTCAGCCAAAGCTATACCATCTGATCGTGATGGATCAAAGTCATTAAGAAGCAGAGTATACTTATAGTTATTTTTAAAAACTAAATAAGCTCCAGACCTAAAAGAAATATTATAATCAATATCAATATCATAATCTGTAATAGAATTTTTTTTATTTGAATAAAATTCATAATCAATACCTGGCCCATGACTACTTATAATATTATCTTCAGGAAGAAATTTATATTGAAAAGAAGGGCTTAAAAAAACATAACCTTTTCTAGGAACAAAGCCAAGCTCAGGATTAAAATTTTCTCCAACTCCATAAAAATATATATTAGTTTCATAATTTCTTTTATCAAAAGATGCATTTACCCCATAAGAATTAGAATTTGATAAATTTTCATTATCAAGAGATTGGTGATAAAAAAACTGAGATTTAAATTGTGTATTATTAGTTTGTAGTTTTGATTCTATTCCAAAAACTCTATTAAAATCATTTAAATCAGTTGCATATGCATTCTCTTTATTATTAAATAAAGGTTGTTTATTTATAATAAAAGATGATATTTTAGAATTTCTAAGAATATTTCTTTCTAAAACTGCCATACCATAATTATACGATGGCACTCCACTTGAAGAAAGATTAGCAGTTTGCATATTTAATATACCTATTCTTAAATCTTCATTAATCTTACCAGATAATTTTGCACCATAAATAATTGGATTTTGAACATACTGACTTGTAACAGTATCCTTAACTATTCCTATTCTTCTTGTAAACATAGGTCTAGCTTCCCTTGATCCAAGGTTTGAAAATAAGTCTGCATTATCATTAAAAAACTCTCTTTTCTCAGGTAAAAAAAGTTCAAAACGAGTTAAATTGGTTCTTTGTTCATCAACCTCTACCTGTGAGAAATCTGGATTAAAGGTTAAATCTAAATTTAAAGAAGAACTTAGTGCTAACTTCATATCTAGCCCTAAATTAAAATCAAATTCTTTTGATGGTTCACTAATTTTACTATTACTTCCAGCGCTAGATATATATGGAATTAAAACAAAACTTTGGGAAGACTTTTCAAGAGGAAACTCAAATTCAAGCTTCCCAGTCATGGATAAGTTTCCAGGAGAAAAACCGAGGGGTATAGCGGTCCATACTGAACCTTCATTAATTTTACTAGTACCTCTATGAGAATTTAGATTCCACACTTTAGATCCAGTTTTATATCTTATAGAGTTAAAAGGAATTTTAAATTCAGCAATCCAGTAGCCATCATATACTTTTGCTCCTGAATACCATTTAGTATTCCAATTTATATTAAACCAACTTATCCCACCTCTTCCTCCACCTCCCATGGAAAAATTTCCTTCTCCTCCACCTGATAATAAAGCCTCTCTTTGAATATTGTAAGGTGATACCCCAAAATTATATCCATTTGTTTCATCTAAAAAAGTATCAAAAGTAAATGAAATATAATCAGTTACTCCACCAAAAAAATCTCTCTTTAAATCTCCTAAAATAAATTTTTTGTCAGATAAGTCTTCCATTTTTGCTAAAATGTATAGAAACTTATCATCATAAGCTATCCTAAATTCTGTATCTAACTCTGCAGAAACTGAATCTCTAGGTCGATATTGAAAAAAATTTGAAACAGACTGGGCATTAATCCAAAAATCTTCAGTCATTTCACCATCTAATATAATTTCTTCATTGATTTTTTTAGCAAGTATTTTTTTATCTAAAAACTTATCTGATTGTGAGAAACTAACTGAAAAAAATGATATAAAAATTAAAAAAATAAATGTAAATATTTTCATAATATTATGCATATTCATTTTAGATGATTATTAATCAAAAAACTTTCTAATTTTTATCTTTATAAAAATCAACTACTATTGGAGTTGCAATAAATACAGAAGAATATGTTCCAATTATTATTCCAATGAGTAGAGCAAAAGAAAAGCTACTTAAAGAAGCACCTCCGAAAATAAATAAAACTAGAACAACAACAAATGTTGTCATTGAGGTTATTAATGTTCTACTAATTGTCTTATTAATTGATTCATTAACAACAGGTATCAATTCACTGCCTGCTTTTATTCCAATATTTTCTCTTATCCTATCAAATACAACAACTGTATCATTAATTGAATAACCAATAATTGTAAGAATAGCAGCTATAAATACCTGATCTATTTCATAAGAAAAACCAAATAAATTTGCAATAGCAAAGGCAGAAATAACAAACATTGTATCATGAAAAAGAGCCGCAACAGCACCAGTAGAAAATTGCCATTTTCTAAATCTTATGAGTATATAAATAAAGATTGCAATTAATGCAATCAATCCAGAATAAAAAGATGATCTTTTAATATCATCAGCAATAGTTGCTCCAACTTTAGAAGAAGCTGATATTGTAAAGTTTGTATCATTCACCTGAGAGTCATCCTCTGAAAAATCTAAATTAGTTAAAGACTTTATACCACTAATTAGACTCTCTCTAACCTTAGCGTCTGCATCATCACTCTCATCATCAATTAAATAAGATGTGGTAATTTTTAAGATATTATCAGATCCAAATGTTTTAACCTCTACACCCTCATTATTAAATGTTGACTCTAATCCACTTTCAATAGCAGTCGAATTTTGTACATTATTAAAAGTCACGACATAAGATCTCCCACCCTTAAAATCAACACCAAGGGTTAATCCTTTAATAAAAAGTGCAATCATACCAAATGAAATAAATACAGTAGAAAATACATATGCAATTCTTCTCTTTCCAATAAAATTAAAATTTATATTGGTTAAAAAATTTCTTGAAAATGGGAAAGAAAAATTAAGTCTACTTTTATCACCTTTTTTACTTAATCTCTCAACAACAAGCCTTGTTATAAATACAGCAGAAAAGAAAGAACAAATAATTCCTATTATTAGCGTAATAGCAAATCCTTTAACAGGACCTTGACCAAGATTATATAAAATAATCCCTACTAGCAGTGTAGTAAAATTAGCATCAATAATAGAACTATATGCTTTTTTATATCCATTTGAAATTGCTTGTCTTAAATTAGCATTATTTCTTAACTCCTCTTTAATTCTTTCAAATATTAAAACATTAGCATCAATTGACATTCCAATGGTTAAAACAATACCTGCAATACCTGGAAGAGTCAAAGAAGCAGATAATTGTGCCAATATTCCTAAAATAAAAAATATATTAAAAAATAAAGCTAGGTTAGCAACAAATCCACCACCAGCATAATAAAAAATCATAAATAAAATAACTATAAAAAGACCTGCTAACATTGATTGAAAACCTTGAACTTGGGCAACTTTACCAAGAGTTGGTCCAATAACAACATCTTCTACAATTTTTGTAGGAGCAGGAAGAGTTCCAGCTTTTAAGATATTAGCTAAATCTTGAGCTTCTTCTATTGTAAAATCTCCTGTAATTTGTGAGTTTCCATTAGGAATTTCATTTTGCACATTAGGAGCAGAATATACATAGTCATCTAAAACTATAGCTATTCTTCTATTAATATTTTGTGATGTTAATCTTCTCCATTTTTTTGCACCATTAGAATTCATCTGCATTGATATAGAAGGTCTTGCACTTTGATCTAAATCTTGTCTAGCATCAGTAATAACTTCACCTGTAAGAGGTGCATTACCCCCCATTGAAGTCTTAATAGCATATAACTGTAGTACCTCATCACTAATATCTGAAGTGTTTTTAGATGGTTTAACTGCCCATAAAAACTTTAAACTTGATGGAATAAGTTGTTTAACCTTTGAATCTTGAATAATGGAATTTATTTGAATTGTATCTTCTAAATTATAAAATAACCCACCAAATTCTGATCTTAATTTAGATAGAAGAGGAGATGTTACTGAAGGAATTGAATCATTAACACTATCATTATTGGTTGTGACAGTATCTTGAATATTATCAGTATTAATATCCTCTGTAAGAGATGCAATATCTGTAGAAGTACTTACTGCAGTTTCTTCTATATCAATTTTTGAATCAAAAAAACCTTCTTTAATTACAAATTGATCTATTAATTGTATAGTTTGAAAAACTTCCGTTTCACTAAGTTCAGCAACTTCCCAAAATTCTAGTTTAGCAACTCCTTGCAATAATTTTCTTACTCTTTCAGGATTATCAACACCAGGTAACTCAATTTGAATTCTTCCGGTTCCTTGAAGTCTTTGAATATTAGGTTGAGATGTACCGAATCTATCAATTCTAGTTCTTAAAATATTGAATGATCTATCAATAGCACTCTCAACTTCATCATTAATAATATCGATTATTTGATCATCACTTGAGTCAAAGCTTATTCTACCTCTATTTGAGACAGTAGCAAATATTAAAGATAAATTTTTATCTGGAGCAAGTGTTTTAAACTCATTATAAAATTCAGTTATAAAATTTAATTGAGTCCCTATAATATTTTGTTTTGCTTTTTGAATAGCTTCAAGAAAATCTTTATCCTGATTATTAGAAGAAAGACCTTTTAATATATCTACGGGAGAAACCTCTAAAGTTACATGCATACCTCCTTGTAAATCTAATCCGAGATTTAATTCGGATTCTTTAACTTCCTTGTATGTAAAATCTGAAATAAAGGTGTATACTGGTTTATTCCAGATAGAGTCTAAATATCTTTGCTTTAATTTAAAATCAATATTACCATTTGCATTTCTAGAAAATTCAGTAGCATCTGCTTGAATTCTTTGAGAAACAAATGTGAACTGAAGATAGTATATTGACAAAAACGATATTAATAGTGTCAAGAAAATTATTAAACCCCTATATTTCATATATAAAATTTTCAAAAATTTGGTTGACAAAAGTATTCAATTATATGGAAATTAACTAAAAGCTAAATGTTATTATTTAATAAGTGAAATTCACTTTTTATATAGTCAAAAGTTGATTTTGCAGCTAAATTATCATTAACTGTATTATTTACTATAAAATCAGCATCTTTCTTATAGGGTAAAATATATTTTTTAAAAGAAGGAATTACATGATTATGATACTTATAAAGAACATTATTCTCATCATAACCCCTTTCTTCAGCATCTCTTTTAATTCTTCTATTTATCATTACTTTTTGATCAACATCAATAAAAATTTTTCTATCTATCAACTTTTGTAAATCATGATAATGAAAAATAAAAATCCCTTCTAATAAAATTATTGGCTTTGGTTTAACAATTAAATTTTTGAAAATAGCTTTTGAATTATTGTAGTTATATTCAACCCTACTTATTTGAAAGTTATTTTTCAACCTTTTAAGGTCATCATATAATTCGTTTTCTAAAAATGAAGAAGGCAAATCAAAATTATAGTTTCCATCAGAATCTTTTTTTTGAAATTCTCTTTTCTTATAATAATTATCTTGAAGAATTACTGTAATAATATCCTTTTGAAAATGATTTTTTATATAATTTACTATGTGGGATTTACCTGAACCACTTGATCCTGATATACCAAATATTAAATTCTTCAAATTAATTTATTTATATATTTTACAAGTTTTTTTATAGCTATTGACCTATGAGAAATTGTGTTTTTAAATTGAAATGGCATCTCAGCAAAAGTTTTATCATAACTATCTGGTATAAAAATAGGATCATATCCAAAACCATTATCACCACTTTTTTGATATGTAATATTTCCTAATATAGTACCTTGAAAAAAAGTAATATCAGAATTGATAATTAAACAAATTGATGTGATAAATCTTGCTCTTCTATTTTTAATACCTTTAAGATTTTTAAGTAAAAGTTCAACATTATCATTAGAAGATGCATTCTTACCTGCATACCTAGCTGAAAAAACTCCAGGAGCATTATTTAAAGCTTTAACCTCAAGGCCAGAATCATCAGAAAAACAATTAATTTTATATTTTTTAAAAATAAAATCTGCCTTTAAAAAAGCATTTCCTTTAATTGTTTTTTCAGTCTCTTTAATTTCACCATGAAAATCAAGATCTTCTAGAGATAATAGCTTTTGTTTTTTAATGAAAGGTTGAACTTCTTTTATTTTGTTCTTATTTGAAGTAACAAAACAAATTTCTTTCATTTTCTAATTTTTATTAAATGAATATCAAAAATCAAAACTGAATTTCCTGGAATAACAGGAGTATTAACATTTCCATTTTCACCATATCCATTTCCTGAAGGCATTAAAATCTTAATTTTTCCCTCTTCTCCAATTTTACTTAGTGAAAACCCTAAAGCTTTTTTAAAATCAGATAATAATGCTAAATATCCATGATCAGAAACTACTGGAAAAAATGTTCCATCTCCATTATAAGTATAGGTTAATGGAATATAAAACTTTGATTCATCAAATATTCCCGCATTTTCTGCAATAGATTGAATATTAGTATCAAAGAATACTAGATCAATTGAATCAACAGTATTATAAATTGAATCTGTTGTATAAAAAGCCGATAAGTTTAAACTAATAATATCATTGGTTTCTGGAATGATTTCAGAAGAACCATAATCTAATATTGAATAAAATACTCCTTCATCAGTTGTATCAACAGTTTGAATTTCTTTACTCTCCAAATAAGAGTATATAATTTCTATATCACTTTTTCTTTGATTTATTGAATCTATTCTTTCTTGCTCTGGATCATAAACATCAATATAAACTTCATCTAAACCACATGAAAATAGTACTCCAATAAATAAAATAATATAAAAAATATTTTTCATCATTTTATTCTTAATAATGAAACTCTAAATACTAAAACAGAATTTGGTTGAATAGAACCAGATGTTGAATTCCCATAACCCAACCCAGAAGGGATTATTAATATTGCTGTTCCATTCTCATCAATATATTTTAAACCAATATCCCATCCCTGAATTACTGATCCTGAACCTAAAATAAATTCAAATGGTTGATTGGTACCATTTCTATCAAATTCTGTACCATCTAAATGTTGACCAATATAATTAACACTTAAAGTATCTCCATTTTCAGGAAATTCAGAATTACCTTCCTCTATAACTTTATAATATAACCCATTTTCTAAAGATGTAAATCCAGAAAGATTATTTTCATTTAAATAACCTTCTATTCTTAAAATATCAAAATCTAATTGCTCTTGTTTTGACCTTATTACTAATGAGCTGCTATCATTACATGATGAAAATAAAAAAAATATAAAAATAAATTTAAATAAGCTTTTAAGCATATTTTAAAAATCTAATAATTCTATTTCAAATACTAAAATAGCATTAGGTGGTATAACACCACCAGCTCCATTTGGACCATAACCTAAAGAACTTGGAATATATATAGTTCCTTTGGCACCTTTATTAAAATAACCAATTCCTTCATCCCATCCTTTAATAACTTGTCCTTGACCTAAATTAAATTCAAAAGGTTCTCCTCTATCTACAGAAGAATCAAACTTTGTGCCATCTAATAGCATCCCGGTGTAATGTACTTTTACACTACTTCCTACTGGAGCATTTGGTCCACTTCCTTCTTCTGAAATATCATACCTTAATCCACTAGCTGTTTTAATAGCACTAATATTACTGTCGTTTAAATATTTATCTAATAACTCTATATCTATAATTAATTGTTCTTCCATATTATTACTCATTTCGTTTTGCATTTTTTCCATTTGTTCTCTTTGAAAGTTTTCAAATTCATCTTTTTCCATTATATCTTGGACTCCACAATAAAAACTAATTAACCTCCCTTTTATTGAATCTGGCATACTCACAGAATTTGGAGAATTTTCAAAAAATTTTTCAGTTGTTAATTGAAAAAAAACACTATCTCCTTTTTCTAAATTATCTATAATCTCATAAATTATTCCATTATTATTCCAAGAAGAATCTTTTAATAATACTACTGGATCATCACCCACTTTATTAAGTAATTCATTACCCTCATGATCAAAATATTGAAGATTTAACATAACAATTTGATTTTCCTTAATTTCACCAGAACCATTTTTAAAATATTTTAAACTAACCCCATTATCCAAAACTCTTTCACTATTATCTACACAGGAGGTTAAAAGAAAAAAAGTAAAAGCAAGCATTAATATATTTTTAAAAATTTTCATAAGATTTAATAATTTAATAATTTTTCATTTTTTGAGACTACATTCAAAAATTTTTTCAAAGCTACTGAAAGTTTATCTTCTAGACTTCCACCAGCAGCATTTTTATGTCCCCCTCCATTAAAATTTTCTCTTGCTAATTCATTAACTGAAAAATTCCCTACTGACCTAAAAGAAAATTTTACTCTTTCTTTAGTTTCAATAATTAAAGTAGCCATATTTACTCCTTTAATTGATAAGGCATAATTCACTAAACCTTCAGTATCTCCTTTTTTAAAATTAAAATTCAATAAATCATCTCTTTTAAGAACTATATAAGCAGCCTTTTTATTGCCAGTTAGCTTTAATTTTTTTGAGAGTGAATATCCAATCAACCGAAGTCTATCTAGCGAGTTTGTATCATAAATCAGCTCATTAACTTTAGATACATTTGCCCCTTTTTCAATTAAATTCGCTACTATTCTATGAACTTTTGAAGACGTTGATGAAAACTTAAATGAACCAGTATCTGTTAATATTCCTGCATATAAACATTCTGAAATATCTTTATCAAGAAATTCAATATTCATGTTTTCTATAAAATCATAAACAAGTTCAGCAGTAGCACATGCTTTATCGTTATGAATAGCAAAATCATAAAAACTTACAGGGTCAAGGTGATGGTCTATTAATACTTTAAAAGATTTTGAGTTATTAATAGTTTCACCCAAACCATTAATTCTTGAAAGATTATTAAAGTCTAAACAAAAAATTACGGAAGATTTCTTAATTAAAGAATTTGCTCGTTTCTTAGATTTAGAATAAATAATCATATTATCTTTTCCTTTCATCCAAGCAAGAAAATCTGGATATTCATTAGGAAGAATTACACTTACTTCATGATTATATTTTGACAAAAAGTTATATAATGCTAATGATGAACCTATTGCATCACCATCAGGGTTAACATGAGTCGTTATAATAATGTTTTGTTTTACTGATAATAAGTCAAAAAGTTTTTCCATATCATATACTATAAATTATAAGCTTGCAAAATTGAATAATTTTCTTTGAAAGAAAAATATTTATATTAAATAAGAAATTACCTGACTATTTCATAATGTCAAACATTGTTTTATTTTTGCAAAAAAATATAAATAAATGAGTGGAAATTTAACATTTACTATGATTAAACCTGATGCGTTTAAATCAGGGTATTCTGGACCCATTATTGATATGATTGAAAAAGCTGGATTTAAATTACTTGCTATGAAAATGATATCTCTATCTAAAGAAACTGCTTCTGAATTTTATAAAATTCATGAAGAAAGACCTTTTTATGATCGATTATGTGATTATATGTCTTCTGGACCAATAATTGTAATGAAATTATCAAAAGAAAATGCTATTAAAGATTTTAGAAATCTTATTGGTGCAACAAATCCAGAAGAAGCAAAAGAAGGAACCATTAGAAACTTATTTGCTACTACAATAGAAGCAAATGCTATTCATGGATCTGATTCTGATGAAAATGCAATTATAGAGTCTGACTTTTTTTTTAGTAATTAATCATCTTTTTACTAACCAAAAATTATTAAGACCTGAACCAATAGAAATTTTAATTCTTAATTGTTGAATTAATTCAAGTATTGCTAGAAAATTATAAATAACTAATATCTTTAATGGATTATCATCAATTAATTTTGTAAATGATATTTTTTCTTTTGACTTTAATTCATTAATAATAAATTTTTTCTGTTCCACTATTGTATAAGGATATTTTTCAATCTCATGTTTGGGTTTATTTTTTTGTTTTTCAAACTTTTCAATTGCATTTTGAAAAACAATCAATAATTTATATAAATCTAAATCTTGAAGTTCAGTTTCAACACTAGCTCTTTCACTAATTTTATTAACTTCATTCATTAAATTTCCACGATTTTTTTGAGATAATCTATATTCTTCTAAACTTGAAAAATCTTCAATAACTGATTTATATTTTTTATACTCCAATAGATGTTCTACTAGTTCTTCTCTTGGATCAATTTCATTACCATCTTCATCAATAGAAAGTCTGGGAATAAGCATTTTAGATTTTATTCTCATGAGAGTTGCAGCTACAACAATAAATTCACTTGCAACTTCAATATTCATTTTTTCTAGAGTTGATATGTAGTCTAAAAAATCTTTTGTAATCTTTGATATTGGAATATCTACGATATCTATTTCATCTCGTTCAATAAAAAATAATAGTAAATCAAATGGGCCTTTAAACAATGGAATTTTTATCTCGTAACTCAAAATTATAAGGTTTAATAGTTATACATTTATAGAATAAGGTTCTCTGTAATTCTTAGATCTCATTAAATCAGCTTTGGAGTTTTGTAAAAATTTTTCATTAACTGGATCCCAGTGAAGGTCTTCTCTTAACTCATAAGCTATATTAGATAAATGACAAATAGAAGCAGTTCTATGACCAACTTCAGCATTACATATAGGTTCAGTATTATTTTTAATTGATGTAATCCAGTCTAATAAATGATTTGTTGATTTATATAATTTTAAATCATCATTCTTAAATTCTGATTTAACTATATTTTCCGGTTTTGAATCTATAAACCCCCTACTAACATCTAAACTTCCCTCAGACCCTATAAATCTAACACCATAACCTCTACAAAAATCTTGATGAATAACTTCAACATCATTATCATAATACATTTTTAAACCTTTTACAGCATTAGGTTCTTGAGGGGGAATAAACTTAACAGGACCAGAATTATCCGTTCCCAGTGCCCATTGCACAACATCAAACATATGAGCGCCCCAATCAGCTAATATCCCCCCACCAAATTCTTTATACCATCTCCAATCAGGATAAAAACTAGTTGATGTTAAAATCTTATTATATGGCCTCATATCAGCAGGACCAATCCATTTATCCCAATCAATGGTATTAGGAGTTTCTTCAAATGGTAGTTTACAATAACTTCCAGGGTTACCCACATTAACTAAAACTTTTGAAATTTTACCTAAATAACCATTTCTTATATATTGACATGCATTTAAAAAATTAGAGCTAGACCTTTGCATACTCCCTGTCTGAAGAACTTTTCCATATTTTTTTGAAGTATCCACCATAGCTCTTCCTTCTTCAATAGTATGAGATAATGGTTTTTCACAGTAAACATGCTTTCCAGATTTCATAGAATCTATAGAAACTGCAGCATGCCAATGATCAGGAGTAGATACTACAATACCATCAATATCTTCTTTATTTAATATATCAAAATAATTATCTGAGAAAAATAATGAAATATTATTTTTTCCATATTCTTCAAAGTAAGATTTATTAAACTCAGAAATAAATCTTTTATACTTTACTTTGTCAATATCACAAGCAGCTACAACTTGAGAACTAGAAATTCTATTAAACCCTTTTGACAAACCCATTCCTTGTGCTCCAGTTCCAATTATACCAATAGTAAATTTATCACTTGGTGGAATATATGTTTTTCCTAAAACATTTATTGGTACTATAGAAAAAACACCTAATGATAAAGAAGTATTTTTTATAAATTGCCTTCTAGATTTAGATTTATATTTCATATATAATAAAAATAATACTTTATAATAAAAGTTATAGATTTATAAACTAATTTTTAAAATATGAGTATAATAAGTTTATGTTGTAAATAATTTTATGGAAAAAGAATTTAAGCTGTTATCAAAAATTAATTATCCAAATGATTTAAGAAAACTTCATAAGTCTGAATTAAAAGAAGTTTCTAGTGATTTAAGAAATTATATAATAGAATCCATCTCTAAAAATGGAGGTCATTTCGGTGCTAGCCTTGGAGTAGTTGAATTAACAATTGCACTTCATTATGTATTTAATACACCTGATGATCAAATAGTATGGGATGTTGGTCACCAAGCCTATGGTCATAAAATTTTAACGGGAAGAAAAAAAAAGTTTCATACAAATAGAGTATATAAAGGTCTTTCAGGTTTCCCAAAAAGATCTGAAAGTGATTATGATACTTTTGGAGTAGGTCACTCTTCTACATCAATTTCTGCTGCATTAGGAATGGCAATAGCTTCAAAATATCAAGGAAATAATGAAAGACAGCATATTGCTATTATTGGAGATGGAGGAATGACCGGAGGAATTGCATTTGAAGGGATGAATCATGCAGGTATTTCTAATAGTAATATCACAATTATACTTAATGATAACTGTATGTCTATTGATCCAAATGTTGGAGCTTTAAAAAAATATTTGACTGATATTTCAACATCACCAACATTTAATCATATAAGAGATGATATATGGAAAGTTTTAGGGAAATTAAATAAAATAGGAAGAAATGCTAGAGATGTTGGAAAAACAATTGAACAAAGTTTAAAATCATTTATTTTAAATCAATCAAATCTATTTGAAGCATTAAACCTTAGATATTTTGGACCAATAGATGGACACGATGTAAATCATTTAGTCAAAACATTAGAAGATTTAAAAAAAATAAAAGGACCTAAACTTCTTCATTGTATAACAAAAAAAGGGAAAGGATATGCTCCTGCAGAAAAATTTCAAACAAAATGGCATGCTACTGGTAAATTTGATAAAACTTCAGGAATAAGTATTGGCAAACAAAATAAAGAGCCTCAGCCACCAAAATACCAAGATGTATTTGGAAATACAATTATAGAATTAGCAGAAAAAAATAAAAAAATAATGGGAATAACTCCAGCAATGCCATCAGGCTCATCACTTAATATTATGATGGAAAAAATGCCTAATAGAGCTTTTGATGTTGGAATTGCAGAACAACATGCTGTTACATTTAGTGCAGGACTTGCTACAAGAGGGTTAATTCCATTTTGTAATATTTATAGTACATTTATGCAACGAGCATATGATCAGGTTATTCATGATGTATGTATACAAAACCTTCCTGTAATTTTTTGTTTAGATAGAGCAGGCGTTGCTGGTTCAGATGGTCCAACTCATCATGGAGCATATGATTTATCATATATGAGATGCCTTCCAAATATGATTGTTTCAGCACCAATGAATGAAGTTGAACTAAGAGATTTAATGTTTACTGCTCAAAAATTAAATAGTTCCCCATTTACAATAAGGTACCCAAGAGGTAAAGGAGTAACTATTAATTGGAAATCAAAAATGAAAGAAATTAAAGTTGGAACTGGAAGAATTTTATGTGAAGGAAAAGATTTAGCAATACTATCAATTGGTCATATAGGTAATTATGCTACTTCAGCAATAAATCAATTAAATAAAGATGGCATTTATCCTTCTCACTATGATATGAGATTTGTTAAACCATTAGATGAAAAACTTCTTCATAAAGTAATGAAAAAACACAAATATATTTTAACAGTTGAAGATGGATGTATAATCGGAGGATTTGGGAGTGCTATTATTGAATTTATGTCTGAAAATAAATATAATAATGCTATTCATAGACTTGGAATACCTGATAAAATAATTGAACATGGTTCACAAGATGAACTATACCATGAATGTAAATATGATTCAGATGCTATTTATAAATTTTGTAAAAGAATGATTGATAATAAAAGAGAAATTTATGAAGAACTCTTAATCTAAGTTTTTTAATATTTTATCTAATGTTTCAACAAATAAAAAAACTTCATAAAAGGAATTATAAAATGGAACAGGAGATACTCTGATAACATTTGGTTTTCTAAAATCTGGAACAAAATTATTTTCAATTAATTTATCAAAAACTTCCTTAGCATCTTTATAAAAAAATAATGATAATTGACATCCTCTTTCATTAGGATTTTGAGGAGTGATAATTTCAAAAGTTTTTTTATATAAATCTAAATCTACCAAAGAATCATACAAGAATTTTGTAAGTGTTTTTGATTTTTTTAATAAATTAGAAAACCCAACTTTTTTAAAAACTTTTAAAGAGGCTAAATGCATCGACATCAAAATAATTGGTGGATTACTTATTACCCACCCTTCAGCAGATTTATAATCATCTATATTTGAATCCATATTGAATCTAGTATTAATATCATTCCCCCACCATCCTTCAAATTTTAATAAATCTTTTTCTAAATGTTTAGAATTAATATAAACTCCTGAAATTCCTCCAGGTCCAGAATTCAAATATTTATAACTACACCAAGAAGCAAAATCTATATCACATTCATTAAGCTTCAAATTAATATTTCCAATTGCATGAGCCAAATCAACTCCAAAAATAATATTGTATTTTTTACAAAATTTAGATATCTCCTTTAGATCAAAAAATTGTCCAGTGTAATATTGAACACCAGGTAATAAAACCATTGAAAGTGAATCTTTATTTTTTTCAATTGTATTTATAATATCTAATGATGTTAAACAATATTTACTTTTTGGTTTTAATAAAATTATTGAGTTTTCATTGTAACCATGATATTTTAACTGTGAATTAATTACATATCGATCTGATGAAAAAGCATGTTCTTCAATTAAAATTTTATTCCTTTTTTTTGATGGTCTAAAAAAAGAAATCATTAACAGATGTAAATTAACTGAAAGAGCATTCATAATTGCAATTTCAGATTCTTTACAACCAATTAAGTCTTTAATAATAGATTTAATATTTTCCTGAATATTAATCCATGGAACTTTTCCAATAAAATGAGCATCAACCGCATAATCACTCCACTTTTTTAAATGATTGAAAACTTCATTTTTAATTGACCTATGTTGAAGACCAAGTGAATTTCCACAAAAATAAATTTTCTTTATAGTAGATTTTTCCATATATAAAAAATCATTTTTATATATGGAAATTGGATCTTTTTTATCCATTTTTAATGCATATTCTTTTTTCATTACAATAAAATTATAATTTTAAACTATAAATATCACATAATGGAGAATTCTTTAATAGGTAAAACGGCAATAATATGCGGAAGCTCTCAAGGAATAGGAAAATCAATTGCTAATATATTAGCTCAATCTGGTGTTTCTATTATTCTAATAGCTAGAAATAAAAAAAAATTAAAAGAAGTATATGATAACCTTAATGCTGAGTATAAACAAAATCATAAGATAATAGTATGTGATTTAGAAAATAATAAAACCTTAAAAAATAAAATTGATAATTTAAAAAAATCAAATTTATACCCTGATATAATTATAAATAATAGTGGAGGACCGCCACCCAGTCAAATCTTAGATGCTGAAATTGATGATTTTGATAAATACATAAAATCACATTTATTTTCTAGTCATCTACTAACTAAAGCATTTATTCCTAATATGAAAAAAAATCAATTTGGAAGAATTATTAATATAATATCAATATCTGTTAAAGCTCCAATAAAAAATCTTGGGGTTTCAAATACAATTAGATGGGCTATGGCAAGTTGGGCAAAAACGCTATCCAATGAAGTTGCAAAATATGGAATAACAGTAAATAATATTCTTCCAGGATTTACAGATACAGAAAGATTGAGAAGTTTAATGAAAAGTCGATCATTAAATGAAAAAGTAAGTATTGATTATATAGAAAAACAATATAAAAATAATATTCCAGCTGAAAGGTTTGGAAATCCAAATGAGATTGCAAATGGCGCTTTATTTTTATGTAGTAATAAAGCAAATTATATCAATGGGATTAATTTACCTATTGATGGAGGATTTACACCTACTTTATGAGGTTATTTTATTTAATTTTTTTTTTAATGTCTTCATGTAATAATATAAGTATGATAGAAAAAGCAAAAAAAATTTCAAAAGAAATAATAATTTCGGATGGTCATATTGACTTACCATACAGATTAAAAAATGAAGGTTATTTAAAATCAATTAATAGAAGAATTAACCTTAATATTGAAACTCAGGGGAATTTTGATATAATAAAAGCAAAAAAAGGGGGTTTAGATGCTCCATTTGTTGCTATATATATTCCATCAGATTATAATCATATTGATGCATATAATTTAGCTGATTCATTAATTGATTTAGTGGAAAGAGTTGTTAATGATAATAAGAATTACTTATCATTAGCAAAAACTTCAGAAGATGTATATAAAAATTTTAAAAATAAACTTATTTCATTCCCTATGGGTATGGAAAATGGAAGCCCTATAGGCAATGATTTAAATAATTTAAAACATTTCTATGATAGAGGAATAAGATATATAACTCTAACACATGCTAAAAATAATCAAATTTGTGATTCATCTTATGATTCAACTAGAATATGGAATGGTCTTAGTGAATTTGGTGAAAAATTAATATCAGAGATGAATAAAATTGGAATGATGATTGATGTTTCTCATATATCTGATAAAGCATTTGATCAAGTAATTAAAATTTCAAGATTACCAGTTGTAGCTACACATTCTTCACCTAGATTTTTTACTCCAGGATTTGAGCGAAATATGAGCAATTCAATGATTAAGAAATTAGCTAATAACAAAGGAGTAATCCTTGTAAACTTTGGATCATCCTTCGTAAATAAAAAATCTAATAAAATTTATAGAGATATTGATGATAAAACTGAAAAATGGAGAATAGAAAATGGATTTGCTTTATTAGATAAAGAAGTAAATAAATATAAAAACAAATTAATTGAAGAAAAAAATCCATTTGCTTCAATTGAAGATGTACTTAATGCAATAGACCATATAAAAAATTTAGTTGGGATAAATTATATTGGAATAGGGTCAGACTATGATGGATTAGGAAATTCTTTACCTAATAATTTAAAGGATGTGTCAAGTTATCCTAATTTAATAGAAGGATTATTGCTAAGAGGTTATTCAAGAGAAGATATTGAAAAAATATGCTATAAAAACTTTTTTAGAGTTTGGGATATTAATCAAAAAGGAAATTAACTACCAAAATCGTCAAATCTTATATTTTCATCTGGCACTCCCATATCATCTAACATTTTCAAAACTGCTTGATTCATTAAAGGAGGTCCACATAGATAGTATTCTATATCTTCAGGCTCTGAGTGTGACTTTAAATAATTATCATATAACACTTGATGAATAAATCCAACATATCCATCTTTTTTATCAACCAAATCTTTTTTAATTGACCAGTCATCTTCAGGTAATGGTTCTGATAAGCCAACATAAAAATTAAAATTTTTAAAATCTTTTTCAATATTTTTAAAGTGATCAAGATAAAACAACTCTTTCTTTGATCTTCCACCATACCAATAAGAAACTTTTCTCTTAGTTTTTTCAGTATTAAACAAATGAAAAATATGAGATCTAAGAGGAGCCATTCCTGCACCACCTCCAATGTATACCATTTCTCTTTGTGTTTCATTAATGTGAAACTCTCCATAAGGACCAGAAATTGTTATTTTATCTCCAGGTTTTCTTGAAAAAACATATGAAGAACATATGCCAGGATTTAAATCCATCCATTTGTTATTTAATCTATCCCATGGAGGGGAAGCAACCCTAATATTTAACATTATAATATTTCCTTCAGCAGGATGATTTGCCATTGAATAAGCTCTGAATATTGGCTCATCATTTTTCATTTTTAAAGACCATAAATTAAATTTATCCCAATCCTCTTTAAAAACATCATCTTTATGTCCTAACTCTGGATGTGGTTTAATATCCATTTTAGAAAAATTGACTTCCGTTTCTGGAACATCAATTTGTATATAACCTCCAGATTGAAAATCCAATGTTTCTCCAGGAGGAAGTTTAACAACAAACTCTTTAATAAAAGTTGATACATTATAATTAGATACTACTTCACATTCCCATTTTTTTATACCAAAAATTTCATCAGGAATTTCAATTTTCATATCTTGTTTAACTTTAATCTGGCAAGATAATCTTACATTTTCAGATTGTTCGGTCCTAGATAAATGACCAATCTCTGTTGGCAAAACATCTCCACCACCCTCTAAAACTTTACACTTACACATAGCGCATGTGCCACCGCCACCACAAGCTGAGGGTAAAAACATTTTTTGAGAAGATAAAGTAGATAACAATGTTGATCCAGCAGAAATAATTAACGGATTTTCTAAATCTCCATTTATAACAATATTAACATCTCCTGACTGAACTAATTTAGACTGAGCAATTAGTAAAATAAAAACCAAAAATAAAATTACTATTGAAAAAGCAATAACTGAAGTCGCAATTGTTAACGTCACAGATAATAGAAATTTAGTTCAAATTTTAAAAAATTTTCACAAATATAAATAGAAAAATAATAGTATATATTTTATTTAAAAAAATAAAAAATTAGTTATTGATAAGCTTTAATAACTTAGAAATTTTTGTTTTCAAATCCCTTCTATCAACAATAAAATCAAGAAAACCATGTTCAAATAAGAATTCTGAACTTTGAAATCCTTTAGGTAAATTTGATCCAATAGTTTCTTTAATTACTCTTGGTCCAGCAAATCCAATTAAAGCTCCAGGTTCAGCAATATTAAAATCTCCTAACATTGCATAAGAAGCAGAAACTCCACCTGTAGTAGGATCCGTCATTAATGATATATATGGTATTTTTGCCCTGGATAACAATCCTAATTTTGCAGAGGTTTTTGCCATTTGCATAAGTGAATATGTAGATTCCATCATTCTTGCTCCTCCAGATTTCGAAATAATCATTAAAGGAATTTTATTTTTTAAAGAATAATCAATTGCTCTAGAAATTTTTTCTCCAACAACAGATCCCATTGAACCCCCTATAAAAGAAAAATCCATACAAGAAATAACAATATCATGGTTATTTATTTTTCCAACTCCAGTTTTGATAGCATCTTTTAATCCAGTAGATTTTTTTGTTTTAAGAATTCTTTCTTTATAGGTCTTAGTATCGATAAAATTCAATGGGTCTGAAGAAGATAAATTTTTATCTAATTCTACAAAAGATTTATTGTCAAATAAAATTTCGAAATATTCTTTGGATCCAATTCTAACATGATAATCATCTTCTGGACATACATATGAATTGTTTTTTAATTCTCTAATATGTATAATAGATCCTCCAGGAGTTTTATACCACATCCCATCAGGTAATTCCTTTTTATTTGTAGAAGGAGTATTTATATTTTTTTCTTTTCTTTTAAACCAACTCATTATGCAAAGTTATGTATTTAATCTACTTCTTCATAATCTACAAAGTCACCTTCATCATCTAAAATTGTTTTTTTATTTTTATTAGGGACATGATCAATATTAATATCTCTTCTATTTTTTTTAATGTTTGAGGTAAACTTATTTACAATAAACCTTCTTAAAAGGAAAGTGGATATTTTATAAAAGACATAAATAATTAAAAATAATATTAGGAGAAACTTTAACATCTTTACTTACTAAGATAGAGATTCCTTTTTGAGTATATATCTAAAAAATAATCATCCATTAAATCATCAATAAAATAAATTGATTCTCCAGTAGATTTCATCTCTGGACCTAATTCTTTATTAACATTTGGAAATTTATCAAATGAAAATACTGGTTCTTTTATAGCATATCCATTCTTGTATGGTTTAAATTTAAAATCAGCAACCTTTTCCTTTCCTAAAATCACCTTAACTGCATGACTAACGTAAGGAACTCTATATGCTTTTGAAATAAAAGGAACAGTTCTTGATGCTCTTGGATTTGCCTCAATAATATATACTTTATCATCTTTTATAGCAAATTGAACGTTTATTAACCCAATAGTTTTTAATTCCATGGCAATTTTTTTTGTATGTTTTATAATTTGATTTATAACAAAATCACCTAAACTATAAGGTGGAAGTACAGCATTAGAATCTCCAGAATGAATTCCTGCAGGTTCTACATGCTCCATAATTCCAATAATTTGAACATCTTTACCATCACAAATAGCATCGGCCTCAGCTTCAATAGCTCCCTCTAAAAAATTATCTAATAGAATTTTTCCATCGGGCTTATCTTTAATTAAATCAACTACATGCTCTTCCAACTCATTTTCATTTATAACAATCTTCATAGATTGTCCACCTAAAACATAAGATGGTCTAACTAATAAAGGAAATCCTATTTCTTTTGATAACTCTATTGCATCAGTAGCAGTTTCTATAGTTCCATACTTTGGATAAGGTATTTTATTTTTTTTCAGTAAGTCAGAAAATCTACCTCTATCTTCTGCAAGATCAAGTGCATCATAACTGGTTCCCAATATTTTAATTCCATATTTACTTAATTTTTCAGCTAATTTAAGTGCTGTCTGACCACCTAGCTGAACAATAACACCTATAGGTTTTTCTAAAAGAATTATTTCATATAAATGTTCCCAAAAAACTGGTTCAAAATATAATTTATCAGCAATATCAAAGTCTGTAGAAACTGTTTCAGGATTACAGTTTATCATAATTGTTTCATAACCACATTCTTTTGCTGCTAAAATTCCATGAACACAACAATAATCAAATTCAATACCTTGACCAATTCTATTAGGACCTGAACCTATAACAATAATTTTTTCTTTATCAGAAGGGATTGATTCATTTTCATTTCCAAACGTGGAATAATAATATGGGGTTTGAGCCTCAAATTCTGCAGCACATGTATCAACCATCTTATAATTTCTTTTTATATCTAAATCCTGTCTTTTATTAAAAACTTCACTTTCTAAACACCCTAAAATATGTGCTATCTGTCTATCTGCATATCCTTTTTCTTTAAGGACTCTTAAATTATCTTTTGGAATTGAATTAATATCGAATTTTAAAATATCTTTTTCCAATAATACCAATTCTTCAATTTGACTTAAAAACCACTTATCTATTTTAGTCAATGATTGAATTGTATTAAAAGGTAATCCTAATTTTAAAGAATCATAAATATGAAATAATCTATTCCAACTAGGGTTTTTCAAACTGTTTAATAATTTATTTTGATCTTTCAATTCTCTACCATCAGCTCCTAACCCATTACGCTTAATTTCTAATGACTGACAAGCTTTCTGCAAAGCCTCTTGAAAATTATTACCTATTCCCATAGCCTCACCAACTGATTTCATCTGTAAACCTAAACCTCTATTTGAACCCTTAAATTTATCGAAATTCCATCTTGGAATTTTCACTATCACATAATCTAATGTTGGTTCAAAAAAAGCAGATGTTGTTTTTGTTATTTGATTTTTTAACTCATCTAGATTATAACCCATAGCAAGTTTTGCAGCAATCTTTGCTATTGGATATCCTGTGGCTTTTGAAGCTAGAGCAGAAGACCTTGAAACTCTAGGGTTTATTTCTATTGCAATAATCTTATCATTATCAGGATTTACTGCAAATTGAACATTACAACCTCCAGCAAATTCTCCAATTCCATTCATCATTTTAATAGCAAGATTTCTCATATCTTGATATAAAGTATCCGGAAGAGTCATTGCAGGAGCTACCGTAATAGAATCTCCCGTATGAATTCCCATAGCATCAAAATTTTCAATAGAACAAATAATAATAACATTTCCAATGTTATCTCTTAAAAGTTCTAATTCATATTCCTTCCAACCTAAAACACTTTGTTCAACCAAAACTTCATGAACTGGGGATTTATTTAATCCATAATCTAAAGCATTATCAAAATCTTTTTCATCTTCAACAAAACTTCCTCCAGAACCTCCTAAAGTAAAAGATGGTCGAATAACTAAAGGAAATCCAATCTTTTGAGCAACTTCTTTTCCTTTTAAAAAAGATTTAGCAATTTCTCCTTTACAAACATTTATATTAAGTTCATTCATTTTCAATCTAAATAACTCTCTGTCTTCAGTTGTATTAATTGCATGAACATTAACACCAATCATTTTAACTTTATACTTCTCCCATATATTAGAATTTTCACATTCAATTGCTAAATTAAGAGCAGTTTGTCCGCCCATTGTAGGTAAAACAGCATCAATATCATGTTTTTCTAAAATTTCAATAATTGATTTTTTTGTTAAAGGTTTTAAATAGATATTATCAGCCGTAACTGAATCAGTCATTATAGTAGCTGGATTTGAATTAATAAGAGTTACCTCTATACCCTCTTCTCTTAAAGAGCGTGATGCCTGTGAGCCAGAATAATCAAATTCACAAGCTTGACCAATAACTATAGGACCTGAACCAATAATGAGAACCGACTTGATTTTGATATCTCTTGGCATTAGAAATTTATTTTTGCAATATAAATTGTAATTATGAGAATTTTAAATTCTAACTAAAGAAAATTAATATTTACATTAAATTTTTAACATTAACCTAGAGGGATCTTCTAATAATTCTTTGACACGAACTAAGAAACTTACTGATTCTCTACCATCTATTATTCTATGATCATAAGACATTGCTAAATACATCATTGGTTTTACAACAACTATATCATTAACAACAACTGCTCTTTTAACTATGTTATGCATTCCTAATATTGCAGACTGAGGTGCATTAATTATTGGAGTAGAAAGCATCGAGCCAAAAATACCTCCATTTGTAATAGTAAATGTCCCACCCTGCATTTCATCAATTGAGAGTTTCCCATCTCTAGCTTTAGTAGCTAATCTAACTACTTCTTTTTCTATTTCATCAAAACCTAAAGTTTCTGCTTTTCTTATAACAGGTACTACTAATCCTTTAGGTGTAGAAACAGCAATTGATATTTCACAATGATTATTATACACAATTTCATCACCATCAATCATAGCATTTACTGCTGGCCATTCTTTTAATCCTATACAACAAGCTTTAGTAAAAAAAGACATAAAGCCTAAATTAACTTCATATTTTTCTTTAAATGATTCTTTATACTTAGACCTTATACTCATAATTGGCGACATATCAACCTCATTAAATGTTGTCAACATAGCTGTTTCATTTTTAACAGCAACTAATCTTTTAGCAATAGTTTTTCTCAATTGAGACATCTTTTCTCTTTTTTGAACTATTTCTAAAGTATTAATGATTTCATCTGATTTATCTTTTGATGATTTATCTAAATTCAAAACATCATCTTTTGTTATTTTTCCACCAATACCCGATCCACTTATTTTTTCTATATTTATACCTTTATCATCAATCATTTTTTGCGCTACAGGAGTAATTCCAGATTTTTCTAGCTGAGGAATATCTTTTTTTGAATCTTTAGAAACTCCTTCTGTTTTTTCTACTTCTTGTTCTTCATTTTTTATTATGGAATCACCAACTTCAATACTACAGATATGAGCTCCAATTTCTAATGTATCTCCTTCTTTAGCTTCTATAATCAAATTACCAGATGCTTCAGCTGTTAAATCAAAAGTTGCTTTATCTGAATCTATCTCGGCAATAATTTCATCTAACTCTACAAAGTCGCCTTCACTTTTTAGCCATGAAGATATTGATACCTCATTAATTGATTCACCAACTGCAGGTATCATCATCTTTATTATTTCCTTTTTCATAATTTTATTTAAATACTTGTTTTATTAATTTTTCTTGCTCTTTTATATGAATTTTTAAAAATCCAGTAGATGGTGAAGAACTTCTTTTTCTTGAAATAAGTTTAATTTTAGGAATATTATATGAGGAAATAAATGACCAATATCCCATATTTTTATTTTCTTCTTGAGCCCATAAAATGAATCTAATGTTTTTATACGATTTAATAGTATTCATAACTTGTTCAATTGGAAAAGGATGCAATTGTTCAATTCTAATTAATGCAACATTCTTAATTTTATTTTTAATTCTATATTCATGCAAATCATAATAAAATTTTCCAGTACAAAATACTAATTTTGAAACCTGATTATTTTTAATAAAATTATCATTAATTAATTCTTTAAAATTTGAATTTGTAAACTCATCAATTTGAGATAAAACTAAAGGATGACGTAATAAACTTTTAGGACTTAAAACAAAACATGGTTTTCTAAACTTCCAGTTTAACTGCCTTCTGAGTAAATGAAATAGATTAGCTGGAGTGGAAATATTAGATACAATCATATTATCATCAGAACATAAACTCAAAAGCCTTTGGGGTCTTGCACTAGAATGTTCTGGTCCCTGGCCTTCATGTCCATGTGGGAGTAAAACAACTAGTCCATTCATTTTTTGCCACTTTGTTTCAGCAGAAGAAATAAACTGATCAATTATAACTTGTGCTCCATTTGAAAAATCTCCAAACTGAGCTTCCCATACTATTAAAGAATTAGGACTAGCCATTGCATATCCATATTCAAATCCTAAAACTCCAAATTCAGAAAGTAAGGAATTATAAATATCCAATTTAGATTGATCCTTTGAAATATTATTCAAACCAGTATAAGGAGCATTTGTATTAGCATCAAATATATTAGCATGTCTATGAGAAAAAGTTCCTCTAATAACATCTTGTCCTGATATTCTAACAGACTTATTTTCTAATAATAAAGATCCGTAAGCAAGCAATTCTGCATCTGCCCAATTGAGGGATTTAGTATTAAAAAAATTATTTTTTCTATTCTTAATAAGTTTCTCGATTTGCCTAAGAGGCTTAAATCCATCCGGTAAAGTTGTTAATGCTTTACCAATTTTATTTATTATACTTTCTTTGATTGATGTTTTAGGTGATTTAATAAAATCTCTTGGACTTGAAGTATTTAAAAAATCCCATTCTTTATCAATTCTTTGAGGGACATATGATAATGGCTTCTGTTTTATATGATTGAGTCGCTCTTGAAGCATACTTTTAAAATCCTTATTTAATTTTTCAGCATAATCATTATCAATATTTGAATCTGAATTGATAATTTGATTAAAATAAATATCTCTTGGGCTAGGATGCTTTGCAATTAAATTATAAAGATTTGGTTGAGTAAATTTTGGCTCATCACTTTCATTATGTCCATGTCTTCTATAACATAATAAATCAATAAAAATATCCTTATTAAACTTTTGTCTGTAATTAAGAGCAAAAGTTGCTGCAAAAGTAACTGCTTCTGCGTCATCTCCATTTATATGGAGAACTGGAGCATCAATTATTTTAGCTAAATCCGTACAATATGTACTTGACCTAGCATCATCATAATCTGTTGTAAATCCAATTTGATTATTTATTACAAAATGAATAACTCCACCAGCTGAATATCCATCTAACTTTGACATCTGAACAGTTTCATATACAACTCCTTGACCTGCAATAGCAGCATCTCCATGAATTATAATAGGGATTGCAGAATTAAAATCATTATTATAATCTTCATCTATTTGAGCCCTTACGTAACCCTGAGTAACCGGATTAACAGACTCTAAATGACTTGGATTGGGTATTAACTTTACATAAATTTCATTACCTGAAGCTGATTTAATAAGACTAGAATAACCTAGATGATACTTAACATCTCCATCTCCAAAAATTAAATCTGGATTCATATTTCCTTCAAATTCACTAAATATTTGATCATATGTTTTTTGAAGGATACTTGTTAAAACATTTAATCTACCTCTATGAGCCATACCTATTACAACTTCTCCAACATTAGAATCAGCTGCTGAATTAATAAACTCATTTAAAAATGTTATAGTATTTTCACCACCCTCTAAAGAAAATCTTTTTTGCCCTATATATTTTGTGTGTAAAAAATTCTCAAAAACTACAGCTTCATTAAGTTTTGAAAGAATAGACTTTTTCTTTTTAGCAGAAAAAGATCTGTTATACCATTTTCCTTCAATCCAATCCTTTAACCATTTGATTTCCTTAGAATCACGGATATGCATATATTCAAACCCTATGGAACTAACATATATATCATTTAACTTAGCTATAATATCACTCAAAGTAGCATTGCTTAATCCTATTTCAGAGCCTATTAAAAAATTTTGAGATAGATCTGATTCTTTTAAACCAAAAGATTTAATATCAAAACTCACATTATGATTCCTCCTTTCCCTAACAGGATTGGTGAGAGAATTTAAATGACCAAATAATCTATAAGTATGAATTAATTTACCAACTAATAATTCTGAATTCGAAGTTTCAAAGAGCTTATTATTAACTGAAAAATCAAAACCTTCAAAAAACTTCCGCCATGAATGATCTACTGTTTTTGGATCAGATTTATATTTATTATATAAATCATCTATATAATTGATATCAGAATTAGAAATATAAGAATACTTATCCATATGTATTTAGTTATATAATATGTAATTTATAACTAATTTATTAATTATAAAAACCGGATAAACGATTATACAAATAATTATCCTTAATTCTATGATAACATATATATAAAACTTAAAAAAATTGAATAGTTATAATAGTTATTAATTATTTATATATTTGCGGACTAAAAATTGTTTAATGTTAATGGACGTGATCCATACAAACAAAAATAAAAATTATGGCTGTAAAAATTAGATTAGCAAGAAGAGGAAGAAAAAAATTAGCAATTTATGATATTGTAGTTGCAGACTCAAGATCACCACGAGATGGAAAAATCATTGAAAAAATAGGAACTTACAATCCAAATATTAACCCAGCATCTATTATTATAGATAATGATAAAGCCCTTGATTGGTTAATGAAAGGAGGTCAACCTAGTGAAACTGTTAGAGCTATTCTTTCATATAAAGGAATTCTACTTAAAAAACATTTACAAGTTGGTGTGAATAAAAAAGCAATATCACAAGAGGAAGCAGACAAAAAATTTAATGTATGGCTTAAAGAAAAAGAGTCAAAAATTAATGATAAAATTGATTCAATCGAAAAATCAAAAAAAGATGATGAAAATAAAAGATTGGAAAATGAAAAAGCAGCAAATAAGAAAAAATTAGATGAAATTAAACTAAAACTGGAAGAAGCAGCTGCAAAAAAAGCTAAAGATGAAGCTCCTGCTACTGAGGTTGCTCCTGTT
>TARA_B110000438_G_scaffold101170_1_pt1 | contig 32837 bp, 43 predicted proteins | sample TARA_B110000438 | Tara Oceans TARA_B110000438 (sample SAMEA4398413) | marine metagenome | biome: Polar Biome; feature: [MES] marine water layer (ENVO:01000295) within the mesopelagic zone...; material: water (ENVO:00002006), including particulate matter (ENVO:01000060) such... | reverse complement strand
CACGACACCTTGTGAGTAAGGACCGATCGGTTTCGGAGCCATCGAGCTCGCCACGATCTCTTTCATTACACTAGATATTCGGCACCTTATTAGTCAATTTCGTATTAACTATTATATGCCTGCAGTATTGGCAAAGCATGTCGAAATTCATGTATTCTGGCTGCTACACCAAAAAGGGTGTTAAAGGATTGCTAAAAGAGGGGGGGACTGCGCGTCGCGATGAAACTATACGAATGGTCGAATCTCTTGGTGGGAGTGTTGAAGCTTATTACTGGTGCTATGGCGACGATGATTTCGTATCAATAATGGAGTTCCCAGATCATACCACCGTAACTGGATTAGCCCTTAATATTGCAGCTTCAGGAACATTTACAGGAAATCTAACTCCATTAATAACAGTACAAGAAATGGATGAAATGACAAAAGTAAAGTTAGGAAAATACCGTTTACCTGGCGAATAGTCCTATCTTAGATTTTTAAGAAAGTTACTAACAAAGAATAGCCCTAGAGCAACTAAGACATCTAAAGCAGGAGTTGCACCAGGATATCCAAAATTCCAGACAATTACTAGAATTATCCAAATTCCAAATACCCAATCCAGTTCTTTTATGATAAATCTCGTAGCGTCTTCAGGCGACACGAGTAATCATTTCAGGTGTAATTCCATTTTCAGTTACAGCATAAATCATTACTGCAGCTTTTTCTGGATGATTACGGATTTTCTTAATAATTAATCTATTTTCGAATTCAGCAGCCATACGTCCAACTTCAAGTTCAATCACAACGTCACAAATTGCTTCGATTTGACTGTGAATTCTTGGTTCACAAGTACCTGCAGACATAGTGTACATTATGGTCCCACCATTTGCTTGAGCGTATTCTTTTATTGTCCTCATGGCTGATAAAACTTCAATAGGGTCATAATATTGCATGAAAAAGTCTAATGAATCAATAACAACTCTAAAAGGTGCTTTAAGTTTAGAAATTTCGTAAGTCATATCTGCAACAAAATTAATCTGATCTGAAGTAGAACCATATGATCCTAAATTTCTTAATTCAGCAACTGACAATCCTTCTTGTTTAAAACGAGACGCTTGTAATTCACGAGATAATACTTTTTCGAAATATTGAGTTCCAACATTAACAATTCTCAAATCAGTAGGCCAATTGTACTGTTCAAAAGTATCAATCAATTCATCAGAAGTCTCATCTGTTGAAAAGTAAACTACATTTTCAGAACCGACACCGGCAGATGCATATTGTTTAGACAACAATTCTTTTCCTGAACCAGAGCTGCCTTCAATTAACATAGAAGTACCTAATACAATTCCTTTACCCTCAATCAAAGCTTCATCTAGTCTTTCAATTCCGGTTGAGATTATTTCTACCATTTTTTACTCACCTATTACACGATCTGATAACAATTGTAATATCGACGAAAGTTCTCCATCAGTTTGTTCTTTAACAGTCATTAGCATACTGTAAATTTCCTTGATACGCATAGTATTTCCAAGTACATTAATAAATTCCTTTAGAACACGAGATTCGGAATAGATACTTAGACCATTAACGGAATCGAATATTACAAATCTCTTCTTAGCCTTTAGTCGCCTTTCCAAAAGAGAAATATTCAGTAAAACAGATTCAAGCATAGTTGGTGATTCAACATAAAGCGTTCGAGGATCATCAGTTTCTCCTCCAACAGTCATTGATACTAGATCTACAAAGTAAAGATCAGATAAATCTACTTTAGTTTCTTCTAATTCAGCTACGATATGCGAAGAAGGCCTTGAAGTTGTAATGTAAATCCCACCTAGTTTTTTACTAAGTAAAACAGACGCAATTTTCACAGTATCAGAATGGAAAGACTCAGCCCCAATACGAACAGTCGTTAAAGTGTCACCATCATTAATACTTTTGATGATTGCGGTCGCCGTCTCTTTAACACTCATGTGAAAGCTTGCCCTCCATCTTGTCCCCATTTGAGTAGAGGAACAACAGCCAAACCAATTGGAGTTAATTCAATAAGATGCCTTGCTCGAGAGTGTTTAGTTCCTCGCATTTTTACAACTTGCAGACTTCTCAATAAGTCTCCCTGCCGAATTATGTTACCCATAAGAACCACACCATCTGCGACAGCTTCTTCCACACCAAAAATAGAATATGTTTGAACGTTAGAATCTACAACCGTTTCTGAAATCAGCATAGTTGTACATCCAAAAGTGCTCAAAAATTGACTTAATCTAAATATAAAGTTACGGATACTTCCTTTATCTGGAAGTTGATAACAAACTGCAGTAATGGAGTCAATAACTAATCGTGTTACTCCCAATTCATCAACAATATCTTCGAACGCCCCTAGTAAAGCTTCCATATCTTTGGAAGTATAAGTTCCGTCTAACCTTTCCACGCCTAAGCGATCATTGATTACCGTTAAATCAAAAATATTTAACTTTCCTTCTTTAACAAGTGAATCATCAAAGAATCCATAAGTTTGTAAGTTAGACAACATTTTTGATGATGGTTCAGTTACAGAGATATAACAGCAAGTTTCTCCAGCTTTAGCTCCATTAATTAGAAATTCCATGGCCAAAGTAGTTTTTCCAGAACCTACAGTTCCTGCTAAAAGAGTTATGTTCCCAATAGGAATTCCGCCGTTTAAAATACGGTCAATTCCCTCAATATAAGTCACACATTTATCTCTAGGACGTCCGCCACGCGGGTCCAGACTAATTGGTTTTGTTACTTCCTTTTTTGCCATTTTAATCACTCATCAATTATAAACTGATCTACTAGGTATTGCCGAACCCTCTTTTTCAATGTTCTCTCTGTAATCTTCTCACCTTCAGCAGAATCATGCATTATTTGTATTTCTCTTTGAATTTCAACAGGTAATTCGGCCCAAGCAACTGGAGGTTTCTTTGGTAGTAATCCTCTCAGATCTTTTGGATTGGCATGAGCGAAAATTTCTGCGAATCGTTCTTTAACCTTATCTTCAAAATATTTATCAGCCTCTCTTTCTACTTCGCCGTAAGCTTTAATCAATTCTTCTTCAACAATTTGTCCTAAGTCTTCTAGAAAAACACCATCAGGTAAAAATCGGTGATACCAACCCCCATCTTCGTGGAGTGCATCCATGTGCGTTCGGTTGTAAACGTCAATCAGCGGAGTTTCATATTCTTCTTTTGCCATTAATTGTCCCTAAACTTTCAAAATGAGGCCTTATAAGATACTTAGCCTCAATAATTAAATGAAGTTTAGACTTCTTAACTTTCAGTTATATCATCAATATTCCAAGTTTCTAAAAATATAAGGACGTCATAATCCAGAGAGTCATCTTCTACTGGTAAAATTGCATTACTATCTTCATATATCACTTCAATAAAAATATATTCACCATCAACCTCCAATTGAAATCGAAAGTTCTCTTCACTATCTGCAGACATTGTAATATTTCCTGCCAGATCATTAATTTCGTGATAGTATGACCATTCATGTTCAAATGACGTTTGAGTGTCAGTATAGATCTCATTTCCTTCGCTACCATTGGTTATCCGTATGGACACAGTCGGTTCACTTTGGTCTGCAATAGAAGGACTCTCAAAATCAAAAATAAAAGTAATGCCTGTAATATTTTTTCTTTCCTTCAAATCTACGCCAGCTGAATCTTGTACGACATCAAATGTCAAAGCTTGGCCTTCACCAAAAGAACCACTTTCAAGTAGTAATGGTTCTTCACTTTGTATATCAATTTGTGCAATATATGTCTTCATTCCATCAGAATTGTCAGAAGAATCTGGGGCGTAAACAAGATATGAAGCTTCAGCAGCTCCAAATGGAATGATTATGGCTGCAGCTATAGCTCCGTATTGACTTCTCTTAGGCCAATTAAACCGGCCCAACGAAGAGAGATGAGGGGTTCTGAAATAATTTAATGAAAAATGAGTAATGAAAGCAGCCCCCATTCCCGGCACAGAGGGGAAGACTCCATTAGCATCTCCAAATCCGAGAACAGTCCAAATTAAAACACCACTAAAGGCAGCCGTCATCATTGAAATTGAATGAGCCGAATCTGGTTTGTATCCTAACCATCTAATAATCAGTAAAGGTACAAAAACACCACCTAGGCCGTATACGGCAAAGACAACGAGAAGAAAAACAGAGTCTCCCCCGGGAATATACAATCCACCTATTGAGATTAAAGTAGCAAATGCAGCAACGACGATTGTTACTTTTTTTGCAGTTTTGTGATCTTGTCTCCATTCGGGCCTTATATCATCAGTAATTGCAGCAGTACATGCTAGAACCTGGCTATCTGCCGTAGACATTGTTGCTGCAAAAATAGATGCTAAAATCATCCCCACTCCAATACTGGGCATTGTTTCCATTGCCATCATTGGTAGTCCCAGTTCTGCATCAAAACTACTTTCTGTAAATAACACACGACTTGCTAAACCGATAATTAGCATCAGTATGATGAAAGGAGTTTGCCAAACAAAAAACCAAATCATTGCTTTTTTACGGTCTTCATCAGTACCAAGCGTCATAACTCTCGAAACGACTTGGGGCTGTCCGGCAACACTCAATCCCCCTAGAAAGAATGCAGCCGTCCAAAGAGTAAAACCAAACATCAAGTCAGGAGGTAAGAAATCAGTCAGAAGTGGGTCTTGTTCGTTTAATCCGATTTCAAGCCCACTAAATCCGCCGACTTCTTGAAGACTTATCCAACAAAGGATTGTTGAACCAACAAGCATAACACAAGATTGAGCAGCGTCAGTCCAAATAGAAGCACGAATTCCTCCAGCATAACAATAGGCTACAACTAAGACAAACCCAATAAGGATGCCAACAAGTTCAGACCACCCCATCATCACAAAGAGGGCTTTACCTCCCGAAGTGAGTTGAGCTGCAGCATAAATGCTCAAAAATAAAACAGAAAGTATTCCTGCCAATTTTGCTTCAGGTGCACCAGCTTTATCTGCCACTAAGGACGATAAAGATCGCACGCCCCTCTCCCGACCTTCTTTTTGAATAAATTTATATAACCAAATCCAAGCCACAAATTGCCCTATAGTCGACATAAATGCTAGAAATGCTACAGTATAACCCATAGTATATGTAAATCCTATAAAACCAATAAACATGTAACCAGAATTCCAAGTACTTACGGCAGACAATGCAGCTAAAGAAGGGCTCATTCCTCTTCCTGCTACAAGATAGTCATCGGTAGTATCTTTTTTGACTCTCATTGAAGCAAGGCCAACACCTGCAAAAATAGTCATGAAGAAAATAAATGAAAGTACAACAACAATATCCATTTTTCACCCAGTAATAAGCGGCAAGACATAGTAAATTGCTAAGAAGGTTCCGAGCAAAGCTTCTCCCACTATACAACCCGTAGCAATCATATATGTATTCAATAATTTCATAGTACGTTCCTTTTCACTTAATCCTTTTTTCTCGACTTCTACATCAAGGAAACGACTTTCCCAATAGTCTCTCAATCCTCCACCAACAACCATTGGCAATGTTACGACCATAGGCAGATACATCCCTAATCCAAAAGCAGTTCCCATACCAGTTAATAATTCCATGAAAACACCGATTACTACTCCAACAATTAGTAGACTCCAAGGAGTTTGTCCACCTAGCATAATTTGAGCAAAAGCTGCGAAAGCATTTGCTTGTGGTGCATATAATATCAAATCTCCCCGAGCTAGAGCTAAGGACAATAATCCAGCAAATAATGCGGCAACAATAGTGCCCGGAATAATGCCAACCAATTCAGTTTTCATAATATGCATTGGTCGATTGCCAACATACAATCCTGGCTTATAGTCTCCAATAACAGTTCCTGACATAGAAATTGCACCTCCAAAGACAGTAGTTCCAACCAAAGCTAAAACTGCAGTATCACTTTCATTTAAGCCGATAGCTTTGAAAATCAATACAAGCATTAGAAGAACAATAAAACTAGTTCCCGAAACAGGTTCAATACTGGTTTCACCCATGACTTTTACTGCGATAGCACCCAATGCAAAAGTCGTTAAACATAAAACTAATGAAAAAATAAAAGAGGCAAAGAAACTAAATTGAGTAGAAAACGTCAGAGTAATTCCAACTAAGGAAACAATCAATAGAACTGGAATATGGCTAATAGGCCATTCATACCACCCCTTTCCTTCAATATAATCTTTTCTTGTAGCATCATCACTTTCACCCTTAAAAATGCCTATAACGTCTGAAGCGGTAGTTTTGAAAACAGGAGCCATTTTCAATAATCCTGTGATTCCACCACCTAATATTGCGCCTATCGCCATAGGTCTTGCGACATAGCTGTAGGAGTATATTGATCCGATGGGGGCGAATTGACTAACTGAATGATAATTTCCATCTAGAGGGTAATAGAAAGGATAGTCGTATTGATATGCTAATGGAGTTACGATGAACCAAGTAAAAAAAGTCCCTAGACTTACCAGTAAAGCTACACGGAATCTCATGAACCAGCCAATAGCTCCCATCATAGGGGTCAATTCAAATCCTAACCAAGTGTAGTTAGTGATTGGATTGCTCATAGGAACCATCAAATCAGCACCATCAAACCATTCCGTATTCTTAGAAGCAGAAGTCAAAAAAGATTCTTTAACTTCATCGCCCGCAGCATCATAATTACCAGTTCCGAATATAGGCCAATCTCTTAAGAAAGTAAATAGCATAACTATGGCAGTTGAAATTCCCACAAGGCGAATAGAGTGCATAGCACCTTCCATACCTCCTTCTTTCGATGTTTCTCCAGCAATATCCATTAACTTGATATTTGCTTCAAAACCTGGAAGGGGCAATGGATCTTCTACTAACCAAACTCTTCTAAAGATAATAAAGTATAGACAACCTAGAAAGCCGCCAAGAATAGAGGCAATCATGGCAACTCCCGCTAAAGCCCAGGAATCCGGTAAAAGTAACGAAGAATCAACAAGATAGCTACCATTCATTTCATATTTAGGCGAATATGCTAATAGATAAATTGCAGGATAGGTAAAAACAAATCCAGTACAAACCATAGACGCTCCAGTTGAAGCTGAGGCAGACAGATTAACTTCACCAGGAGACCACCTTAGAGCCATTGCCGATAGATAGGCTACATACCAAGAACCGGAAACAATCATTCCGACTTTCAATCCTACATATTGATTAATTATTGCAAACAGAATACCAATTACCAATCCTAGAAGCATTTGGTTCCATTTCCATTTAGTGGTTCCAAATCCGTCTCGTTTATTTTTTTCCTCTAAATATTCTTCTAGAACTTCAGTATTAAAATTTGCATACATCTCAGTATCAAAGTAATCCAAAGTACCTTTTTCAATCGCTTTCAAACCTTCAGGAGTGGGAGTTTGGCGATATGCTGAGGTGCGAACTTTACTCATTAGAGGCAAGTAAATGAATGACTGAGGGTATAATACATATTGTGTATAAAATTACAGTAGGAACCTTTAAAGAATGGTCACAAGTTCAAAAGTAGATGCAGATACTCTCGAGGAGCATACTCGCCGTCGCTTTTTTTATAGTAATTATGCTATCCCAATCAGCTCAATCCGAAGAATCTGATGACTTCAATACTTTAGATTTATATTTTTATGGAGATTTAGATAATGGAGATGGTAATATTTCTACACGGATGCCAACTTCAGATACCGATACTCAGAGTGATTGTCCTCAGGAGGGGAATAGATTGTCTTGGCCAGGGCAAGATAGACAATGGCAAAATGTGGGTTCTTGGGAAACTGAGATGCAAACTCCCGGTGAGATAGCAACTGGAGACTATACATTTACAATATGGGCAAATTCAACTCAAGGTACAGTTGAAGATGTTCAGTTCAGAATATCTATTTCTATTGGTGAAGGGAATGGGGCCGATGCTGTAGAAACATCACAATCCAAGACGATTACAGATTCGAGTGAATCTGCAACCCGCTTCGACATCAATTTTGACATATCCAATGCTAGTTTTACTCCTGAGAATAATAATAATGAATTTACCATTGATTTAGAATATTCTGGAGGTGATCCAGGTGAGAATCCTTTAACAGGAGGCAGTCCAACAGAACAAATAGTAATTTTAACATCTAGCGTTGAACATCCTGCAGGAATAGGAAATCTTACAATAAATCATTATAGGGCTTGGTTTCCAGAGATAACTGTCGAAGATTTTTCAGAGCGTGTGTTTGTTAAAACGCAAGTTCAAAGTGCCTTTGGTTCTTCAGATATAAATTCAAATGATTGGACCTTGGGAGTATATGGGCTTTCATCAGGCAATCAAGGTTTAACGGCAGACTTCATTATGAAATCTATAGATAATGATACACATGAAGTTTCATTTTATTGGTATTATAATCAAGATTTGGCCATAAGTGACACATATCACTTTTTCATTCAAATAACCGATATCCAAGGGAATACATGGGAAGTTGAATCTAATGAAGATTTATACTTAGTCATTCATGGATATGAAATTGATAATTACATAGGTGCTGGAGATATTCAAATCAATAATCAAACCGGAATTTCTAAAATTCAGGCAGGAAATTCCTTTACGGTGGACATCACCGTATCTGCACAAGGCGACCCTTTAATTTCATATAATCCAATTCCAGTATCTGTAGTTTGGGTTTCGGGAACAAATGAGATTGTTTTGTATGAAACTGCAGTTTTTGCAAAACCGGGAGCGTCAGTGACAATATCGTACAGACATACTTTTGAAGAAAATGGAGAGTACCTAATCAAAGTTGTAATCGATAGAGGCAATCTGGTAGCAGAATCAAATGAAAATAATAACATTGCTGAATATTTATTAATTGTAGACGAACCTGAGAAAGAAGATATGCTCCAATCTATAATAGACAATGTTACTGGCGGTGGAATGACTTCCATTATATTATTAGTCTCTGCAGTATCTATTACGTTGGCTATTTTATTTGTTAAACGTAATAAGGCAGCTACAGACTTTGACTGGGAGGAAGACGATGAATTCTAAAAGCGAGATACGTGGATATAAACCGGCAGATGAAACTTTCTATGAGTATAAGGACGAAGAAGAAACCCCTAGGGGCACACATTATCAAAAAATAGATGACGAAGACATTGAAGCTTCAACTATTGGCCGTTATGCTGAAACTAAAGATTTCAAGCATTGGCCTTTCAAGGTAGGTAATGCAATGACCAATAATGTTCCAGAAGGAGTTCAGCACAAGGTAGATGATGGAGGTAGTGGAGGTTATGCTACAATGGATCAGTTTATGAAAGAAGACAGTGCCAAAGAACAAGCCTGGGTTGAAAGAGAAAATGAGAGCATTCTTTCTCTCGCAATCAATAACTGGTTCGGTTTGAAAGGTTATATTACATCGTTTTTTCCAAAGAAATAGCGAAGTATTGAGGCACGCTCATATTGGCACTTAAAGGACTTATAAAGTATCAAATCTATATATAAATTAGAATAATTGCCTTTAATTAGATTAACAGATCAGGATTGTTTTATTTGATTAACAATAAGGTCTGCTTTTTCTTTCAACCAATCGAATTCATGCGAGTCTTCCCATACAGGTTCTAGAGTGGCTAAAAAATCTTTGAATTCGCTAGCCATTTCTAATTCCATCTTCTGTAATTGATACTAAAGCTTCATTTTCAGGTAAGTGTGGAGAATCTACAAGCCGGCATACGCGCTTACCCGCTTTTCCTCTTCTTAGATATATTCTAAACTTTGAAGTGTGTCCCACAATATTTCCACCAATTGGTTTGGTAGGGTCCCCAAAAAAGGCAGCAGGATTAGAAGATACTTGGTTAGTTACTACGACTGCAGCATTATGTAAGTCTCCAAATCGGGCTAATTCTTTCATGTGGGCGCTGATTTTACCCTGTCTATCTGACAGAGTTCCTCTTCCGATATATTCTGCACGGAATGCTCCAGTTAGCGAATCTACAGCTAACATTTTGATTGGACTTGTTTTAGCTATTTCATTTACCTTTTCAACCATCAACATCTGTTGGTGGGAATTATATGCGCGTCCAACATGTATTTTGCTTAGAACTTCATCTGGATCTAAGTCAAGAGCTTTTGACATAGAAATTATTCTTTCTGGTCTGAATGTATTCTCCGTATCAATAATTGCGACATCACCTCCTAATCCGCCTTGTTCTATAGGCAAAGTAGCATTCACAGCTAACTGCAAAATGAATTGTGTTTTCCCAGAACCGTATTGTCCATAAAATTCAGTGATGGATTGCGTTTCCACACCCCCTCCTAATAATTCATCAAAAGTACTAGATGATGTTGTAAGTTTGCCTACAGTAGCTCTTTTTTCCATTAATTCTACTCCTGTAAGGAAAGAACCAATATCTGCTGCTTTTCGAGCCTCTAGTATAAATTTAGCACAGGATTCCTTTCCAATGCCTGTTGCGTCGGAAAGTGTTCCTGGCGCTTGCGTTCCTATTGCTTCTAGTGTATCATATCCTGCTTCTCTTAGTTTATCTGCGATAGCAGGGCCGACACCTGGAAGATCTTCTACAATTTTTATTTTTGCTTCACTCATTTTATGCCTCCTTATAGTGGTTAAATCTAGGTTGATAAATCAAGCCTTGATCAGTTAATGAATCAAGAATTTCGTCTAACATAGGTCCACCTACACCCTCCATTGAGATTGCAATACCTAGATCATCATAGTAAATTCCATCACCTTCATCCATTTTCCGAATCAAAGCCATAACTTTTGATTCATTATCCTCAGTTTCCTTATTTTCAGTTATTTCTTCAGTTTTAGCTTCTGTTTCGGGTTTATCTTTCTTAGATGCCTCCGGTTCAGGAGGGGTTTCCTTAGGAACTTCCAGTTCAGAGGTAGTTTCAACACCCGTTCCTGCCGGTTTAAATTCACCTGTGAAGTTACTTTCAGGCGACTCAATTTCTCCACCTGCTAAACGTGTTAAACAGTTGTACAATAGAGCTTGATAGTTTTCAAGAGCTACGTTTTGGTAAAATCCTTTTGAAAGTTTTATCCCGTCTATTTCACGCTCATTAAGTTTAAGTCTTTCAAAGGCTTCTTCATCATCAAAAGCCTTGGTTGCTTTTATCCGAAGAACAAGCCCATCACAGGCTCTAATTGCCCAGTGATTTACTTCATTCATTGTTACTGCACGTATACTTTCAGGTTGAACACTCACGTACGTTCTTTCACTGTCTTCAGGCGAACGTGCTCGAACTTTGCCTACGCAAAGAACAGGAACTCCAATTTCAAGTTTTGATAAGGCTGCAGCCCCTTCAGGGTTGTATTGGCCAGCTTGAAGATAATAATAGTCGCCATTTGGGTCAATTACTCTTGCAGTGTAAAACGGGTCTTCTTCACTTCCTCTATTTTCAATTTGATCTAATACGCCGGCAATTAGAACTCGTGAAAGCTTCCCTCCAATTTCAGAGATTAGATATGTTGGTGAATATTCGCGGTCTTCTACATGCTTTTCAATTGATGATGATAGTTCTTGGGCCAGCACCAAAATTCCAGGTTCTCTTCTTTGAACCATTTAGCCCTCCAAAGCAGCTAAAAATTGGCGGGCGGCACTAGGTACATCTATTTCGGTTGCAGGTTCACAACTCTTTGCAAAGAAAGATAATCCATATTCATCCGATCTTGCAAACCCTCTTAATTTCAAAGGTTTAAGGAGCAATGCATCTTCAATCTCTTCAAACAAAGCTTCAGGTCCGAAATTCTCTTTAACAAAGTCAAGACAAGAATCAATATCTCTTCCTAATACCTTTTCAGTTATTTCTCGATTTAAATATGCCGTACAAGATCCAGACCCATCATCAAAAATCATTTTTATTCGAAGATCAGGCGTTGCATTCTTACGGTCATCTCCATTTCTAATTAATCGATTAGTTTCTTTGTCTCTAAATATTAATCCACTTCCTTCACGTATATTGAAAACATGCCCTTCTACAACAGCATCCGAAGCTCCATTGCGCTCATCTAGCTGAGATAAAGAGTACATAACTCCGTTCTCATATTCCTGTAGAGATGGCAATGAGTCGTCTTCAATTTCAGTAAATTTGGTATATTCTCCAAATTGTAAATCTGGTCCGTTAAATTCTTTTACATATCCGTTTTCAATTTTATATGTTTTTCCAGCAATGATATTATGGTCTTCCCAAGAAGTAAATCGACAAGTTCCAGTACTGTCTCCCACGGTTCCTCCAAAAATGGTTTTAGGTTCATTTTTTACAGTAATCTTTCGTGTTTCCACCTCGATTATACGTAGTTTAACAGAGACATTACTCATTCCGGGTTTTAGATCTATTAACTGTAATTCTTGACCTGGTTTAGATGCTTTACTTTTAACAACGCCTAGGTCTAAACTGTCTAAATCTTTATCTTCTATTTTCTTGATACTGCCTTCATTTATATTCAAAGTAATAATATCATTCCAACTTTTTGAATATGCGTTTAGAACTTCTATAGTGTCTCCACTCTCGAACTCAAAATTCTCACTCCAATAGGAATATCTCATACGTGTAGTCGAATCGCCAACTTCACCTTCATAGAGCACTTTTTGAGCGCCTTCTTTTGTAGTAATTTCTTTTCTAAATACAGAAACAAGTTTAGCTTTAAACTGGAGATTACTTTCGCCAGATTTAATTTGATCTAATAATTTTTGGGCGTCTACTTGTAAAATATCAGGATTCCCATAGTGTTTTCTTACAATAGATTCTTTGGCTGTTGCCAAATCAATTCCGTATTCATCTACGTATCTTTTTAATTCAGTTATGATTACGTTTCTTTCTAGCTTATCGCCGATTGCCTTAACAATATCGTCGACATGTGTTTCAAAATCCTCTTCATTTGGTTGCATTTTTGTTGTCTTCCTTGTTTCGATTCGTGGACAAATTCGAATCTATCCATTACTACTACTAAGGGTATTTATACTTTTGGGTTTTGTCCTTTTCCCCCTAAAAGGGTAAACTCCTATAATGGGTTTTTAGGGGACTGCGAAGCATTATAACGGACCCTCTCGTCGTAAAGATAAGTGATAATTTGAAAATAGATGAGCTAACGCCAAGAACTGGTCGCGTTAATATGCCGGTTAAAGTTTTGAGTTTAGAAGAGCCCCGTTCAATGGATAACGGTACTGTAATTTGTGAAGGTTTAGTCGGAGACGAAACAGGCACAGTAATCATGAGTTTTTGGAATGATGAATGTGAAACTGTAGAAAATGGAATGACTATTAATCTTAAAGATGCTAGAGCAAACTTAGTAAGAGGATTCATGCGCCTTAGTTTAGGTAAAAAAGGAAGCATGACTGTATCCGAAAATTCCTTAGAATCAATAAAAGAGAGTATAAATCTTTCAGATTTAGAATATGAAATGCCTAGATTTGGAAGAGATGGGGGAGGAGGCCGAGGTGGATCGCGAGGGCCGCCAAGTCGCTGGGGTATTCTAATGAAATTAAAGAGAGATACAGGAAATAAAAAATTCTTCAATCGAGACGAAATGTCCGAAGAACAAATCGAAGCCGCCATTAAGGAAATGGGAGGCGAGTAACCCTGGCAAGAAGAGGGAGACACCGGCGCCGAGGACCAACCAAAGCCCAACCCCCTCAACGAAAAGATAAGAAAGTTCAAAAAAGAAATAAACCAAAGGCAATGCTGAATGAAGGCCGCCGAACTGAACTATTGTATTTTATGCGAGAAATCGTCTTAGAAGCTGGCGTTTCTGAAAAGTTAGCTGAACCTTTTATGGCTTCCATAGCTGCTAAAGGCGCTAGAGAATCAGTAAGCACTGCCATGGAATTTTTAGATTCTAAGATTGAAGAAGGATTTATTTTAGAAGAAGCTAGAGATCCAATTAGAAAAGTAATGAAACGATTTACAAAAATACGTTGATATGGAACTTCCTAATCGAAGTAAATTATCAAACCTTTGGGATTTAAATCCTGAAACAGTTTTTCTTAACCACGGTTCTTACGGTGCATGCCCCAAAGTAGTTCTTGATTATCAACATGATTTAAGAAGTCAATTAGAGAAAGATCCAGTTCATTTCTTCGACGTCACTTCCAAGGAATTATGGGCTATAGCAATAGAAACACTTTCAAATTTTGTTAATGCAGATAAAGAAGGGATGACTTTTGTGGCAAATGCTACTTCTGGTGTTAATACTGTCTTACGTTCTTTAGACTTACAACCAGGTGATGAGATACTTGTTTCGGATCATGCATATCAGGCGTGCTGGAATACTGTAGATTTTGTTACCAAAAGAGCAGGGGCAAGAACAGTAGTTGTCCCTCTTCCTCTTCCTATAAAGAGTCCAGAACAAGTAATAGAACTAATTTTGGATTATACTACTGAAAATACTAGATTAGCCCTAATAGATACAGTAACAAGTCCTACAGGGATACGTCTTCCTTTTGAGAATATAATTAAAGAATTACAAAACAGAAATATTGACGTCTTGCTTGATGCTGCCCACGGTCCAGGGATAGTAAATTTAAATTTTAAGAAGTTACAACCCGCCTACGCTACAGGTAATGCGCACAAATGGTTATGTTCGCCAAAAGGCGCAGCATTTCTTTATATCCGAGAAGACAAAAGAGAACAAATCCGCCCCCTTTCAATTAGTCATGGGGCTTCAGTTGAAGGAAATATAGATGAAAAAATAAGATTAGAATTTGATTGGCCCGGTACTCAAGATATAACTCCGTGGTTATGTATTCCTAAATGTATAGATTATATTGGAAGTTTACTCAACGGAGGTTGGCCAGCAATAATGACTCATAATAAGAAATTAGCAATTGAGGCACGCGATATTCTACATGAGGTTTTAGGAACTCCAAAATTATGCCCAGATTCCATGATCGTGGGATTATCTGCAGTAGTGTTGCCTGGAGATGGAAGTATTACAAAATCAGTACTAGCTCCAGATCCGCTCCATACCTTACTTTTTGAAAAACATAACATCCAAGTTCCCGTTTTTGGATGGCCACATCATAATAGAAGATATCTTAGAACTGCCTCTTATCTATACAATTCAATTGAAGAATACCGTTATTTAGCTAATATATTAAAAGAAGAAATTTGACCGGACACTTTTAAAACTAGCTAATTTGCACCGAATATCTATGACTTTAGATGAAGACGAAATTGATGGTTTGCCGGAAGACGAATCTGACGACGACGAGTCTGAAGAAATAGAAGAATCTGAACAAGAAGATGAGATTGATCCTGATGCGCCATTACGCCAACCAATTGTAGCCGTTTTAGGACATGTAGATCATGGAAAAACATCACTTCTGGATTATGTAAGGGGCACAACAGTCGTAAAACGAGAAGCGGGTTCTATAACGCAACACATAGGTGCAACAGAAGTTCCTTACGATACAGTTTCTAAGATTTGTGGACCTTTATTGAAAGATGGAACTACAACATTACCAGGTTTGCTCTTCATAGATACGCCAGGCCACCATTCTTTTACAACATTAAGATCAAGAGGTGGAGCTTTAGCAGATTTAGCAATACTGGTAGTAGATATAACAGAAGGTTTCAAACCTCAGACTATCGAATCTATAAATATTTTAAAGCAACAGAAAACACCATTTATCCTAGCATTAAATAAATTGGATAAAATATCGGGATGGAGATCAAAATCAGGTTCTTTCTTAAAAAATAGTTCAATTCAAAGTAATTTAGCAAAACAAAACTTTCAAACACGGATGTATGAAATAATTGGCGTACTGGGTTCTCACGGTTTTGATTCTGCACTTTTTTCAGAAATTGAAGATTTCCAAAAAACAATTGCCTTAATTCCAACTTCAGTGAAAGAGACTGGCGAAGGAGTTCCTGAATTATTCATGATTCTTATGGGGCTTGCACAGAGATATCTAAGAGGTAAATTATTATTGAATGATGGTTCTTCCGAGGGGACTGTCATAGAAATCAAAGAGGAAAAGGGGTTAGGCAAGACATTAGGAGTTATAATCTATAATGGAATTTTGAAATCATCAGATACGTTGATAATAGGAGCACAGCCCGAATCAATTGTCACAAGAGTACGAAGTTTACTCCAGCCCAAACCTCTGGATGAGATAAGAGATCCGAGGCAGCAATTTGATAATGTAAAAATTGTTAGTGCAGCAGCAGGATTGAAAGTTGTAGCGCCCAATATTGAAGGCGTCGTTGCCGGAGCTCCATTTTACAGTGCTGAAACAGATGAAGAAATAGATGAAGCTTTAGACAAGCTTACCGATTCAATGAAGTCAAATGTAAAGTGTACCGACGAAGGCGTAGTAATCAGAGCTGATGCCATTGGTTCGTTAGAAGCTCTAGCTTATGAATTGTCTGCAGCAGGCGTCCCTATTGTGAAAGCTTCTGTCGGTGACGTGTCACGAAGAGACGTCGTAACTGCGGATCCTTCTGATGAAGAATACCGAGTTATTTTAGCTTTCAATGTTAAGATACATCCAGATGCAAAGAATGAGTTACATGAAACGGGCGTAACATTATTTGAATCTGATATTGTTTACAGACTTTTAGAAGATTATCAAGAGTGGAAAGAAAAAATTAAAGATAAACAAGCTCAACATTTGAGGGATGACTTTGCTCATCCAGGTAAGTTTGAAATATTAGAAGGCCACACTTTCAGAACTCGAGATCCGGCCGTTGTTGGAGTGAGAGTATTAGGTGGACGCATCGCACTCAATCAGGGCGTTCTGCGTAGTGATAATGCAGTAGTTGGCCATATTAAATCATTAAGATCGGGTGAGCAAGTTCTTAAAGAAGCGATTCAAGGAGATGAAGTTGCAGTCGCAATTAATAACGTGACGGTTGGTAGACAGATATCTGAGGGCGATGTGTTGTATATTGAAATGGATGAACGGGCTATTTTAAAAATCCGTGAAGCTGGAGTAAAACTAAGTCCTATTGAAGAAGATATAATTACAGATATGCAGAAAATTAAAAGAAAAGAGCAACCCTTCTGGGCTCGTTAATATTAGTAGTCCATTTGTCCATAATATCTAAACATTTTTTTACCAATAGGAAGGTTCTCTTGGAACGTTTTAACATCATCTGTATTCATTTCACCCATAGCCAATTTTAAAGATAAATATGGGGCACAATAGTTTTGATCATAAATATATGTAGAAACTCTAGGATTAATTTCCATCAAGACTCCTCCTCTAGTAGAGACGTCAATACAATAATCCATAGGTAAATGCTCTAATATTTTCTTAGTATATTTTATTGCTGAATTATCGTCTATCATCTCAAACCCCATTGCTAGCCCAGAAGCAAAATTCAATCGACGTTTAACTGAACAGGTAAGTATTTCACCATTCTTTAGCACAGGATCAATTTTTAATTCTTCACCATCTAGGTATTCCATTATCATTAATGGAGGTATTTCTTTTTGTTGTACTGTAGATTTAAGCTCATCCATTGAAATAAATTTTGCAAATGGACGTCCATTAAATAAAATATCATACCTATTCGATTTCTCAGTCAACACCCTTACACCACGAGCTCCTTTTCCTTCAGGCGGTTTGAAGACAACGTCCTTTTCAGGATATCCCAATTTAGTGGCAGCTTCTTCTAGTTCTCTCATTGTTTTGACTAAATAGAATTCAGGAACGTCAATTTTCCCTTCAAAGTGCTTATACATTTCATACTTATTTTCACAAATTGCAACTAATTCGTGTTTAGATGCTAAAAGCTTGCAATGTTTTTTAATTTCATCTGCAGATTTGGAGAGATGGAACATTTCCCAAGAAGTTTGCGGAAATACAATATCAATATTATTTTTTTTAACCAATTCAATAATTGAATCAATATAATTTTTTTCATATGCCCAAGGAACAACGGCAAATTCATCACACAACCACCTGCCAATGGCTTGTTCATTTGCATTAGTTCCCAATATGAACATATTGTCATCCTGCAATTTTAAATTTGAAATTAAAGCATGAGCGCCCGGACATCCAACTCCAGTCAGGAGAACTCTCACTCTACATCCTCGCTCAACAAATTTTCATAAACTTCAAGCATTTTAGTTTCCTGAAGTTCCCATGCATAATTCATTTTAAATGCTTTATATCCATTTTCACCCATTTTTCTCCGAAGTTCTTTATCGTCAGCAAGTTTAGTCAAAGCTTTTGCCCAGTCTTCAGTCACAAGTCCACATTCATATCTTTCTACAATTCTTTGACGAGCTTCGTAAGGCCCCACAATTACAGGAACTTTGTATGCCATGGCATCGAGTAATTTTTTTGGTAAAGCATAATCTCGCATTCTTTCATCTACATAATGTCCAACCATTAAAATATCGCATGCAGCATAACATTCATCCATCATACTATATGGGAGCGGTCCTGTAAATTTGGCATTTGCACCTTTTTCTATAGCCAACTCTTCTAGTTCCGAAATCATATTCGTATATCCTGAATGTCCTTTTGGAGGTCCTCCAACAATCAATAAGCTCAATGCATTGACTTTAGAGGTTGCATCTAAAATCTCTTCTAAAATGGGCCGTCTTAATCCGCCGATATAGCCAGCTACAACTCCATCAAGGCCAAATCTATCGTGTATCACTGGCTTATCTACAGTTTCCAATAATTCGGAGTTGTAAAGAACCGTACCTCCTCCTAACCGTACTGCCAGTTCATCTGAAACAGTTAAAACGGCATCTACTTTTCCAATAAGTTTTTTTTGCTTTCTTTCATAATACTTTCCAATAAGCCAATTCTGCACAATTTCCATTCTGGGCCAATCTTCATGAGAATCAAAGATGACCTTTGCATCAGTAACTATTTTTACATTTAATGCAACATCCAAAACTTCCAAGTCGTGGGCATGCACAATATCAGGCCTATATTCCTCAACCTTAGTTTCAAGTTGTTTCATAGCTCTTCTAAAACTTCTTATTTTTGATAAAAAACCACCTTTCAAATCTTCAAATATTCGAACTACTTTAATTCCATCTCTTTCATCTTCCCACTTTGTGCTATATTTATCCATACGTCGAGCCCAGCAGAATACAGTTACTTCAAATCCCGAATTCACAAGGCTTATAGCTTCACGGTAAACGCGCGTATCTTCGTTTGGTATCAGAAGATCATGTCCCAAAACCATTGCTATGCGTTTCATATTATTTGGTCTAACCTCACTTTTATTGTTTCAAACCCTTCGGCAAAATCACTCGCCAGCTGTATTCCTCTCATCTTAACAACAGACCTAAAGAACTTCTCATTAAAATAAGGATTGTGTTTTTGGCTGTCATAGCAGTCTAAGGCTAAAATCTTTTTTTTGACGTGTCTTTCTTTAAGAGGTATAAAGCAATTAAGTGAAACTGATAAATTATTCCAAGGCAATTCATAACCTAAGAGGGTGCAATTTCGAAAAGCTCGCTTAGCTTCCTCAGTTACAACTCCATGGTCTTGATGTATATCAGTAGTTGTGGGTGTAAAAACAACATCATATTGGGTCGCTCTTGAGTGATCATACAGGGCTTGTAAAATCTCCTGACGATCTCTAGGAAAAAAACGTGTGTAGAAGTCTAAGACTTCATGCGTAACTCCCATAATTTTACTGGATTTAGCAGCTTCTTCAACAAGGTTTGGATATCTTTCAGCCACTGCGCTAAAATAAATAATGTGAACTGCCCATCCTTCTTCTACCATTTTAGCTATAGTTCCTCCACATCCCAATTCAGCATCATCTGTGTGTGGGCTCAGAATAAGGGCTCGTTTTTTACGTATTTTTTCATTTTCAGAATTTACTGCAGTTCTCAAGGTTTCACTAATATTTTGGTTATTGTTTTTGGCTCTAGCTTTTAACACTTTCCAATCATCTACAAATTCTTCAGTAATCGTGAACAGGTACTGTTCAGGTTTCTGACCTTTCTTCCAAACCATAGTTTATATATGTTTAGTTATAGGGTTATATAACCTTTCCTTTGGTCTTCTGTGGAAGAGATAGTTATTACTAATTTCGAAGGTGTGTATGAGCCTGCTGAAGACTCTTGGTTAATGGCAAGACATATTCCAAAACTTCAAGGAAATGTATTAGAGATTGGTAGTGGTACTGGTATTATTTCAATTCACTTAGCTAAAAGAGGGTATCAAGTTACAGCAATAGATTTGAATCCCAAAGCAGTTGAGGCTACGAAATTCAACGCTAAAAACAATAATGTAAGTATTGAAGTTTTAGAGGGAGATATGTTTGATCCAGTTAAGAATCGAAAATTTGATTTGATTGTTTCTAACCCTCCATATCTTCCACCTACTGATGAATATAATGATCCTGAATTAGCATTAGCTGTAGAAGGGGGGCCTACCGGTTCAGAATTTACAATAAGTCTTCTTACTCAAGCTAAAAAATATCTAAGCTCTGATGGATCAATATACCTGATATTGTCAAGTCGAATGAAAGAATTTGAAGTTGATTGGGAAAGAACTATTGTTAGGCAAGAAAAATATTTTTTTGAAAGATTAAATTTGGTCCACTTTTTTTGAATTTTTTAGAGAAAATAACTTCAGCATCCTCATTAAAATTTGACCAAAAGGTAATGAAAGTGCAGAATACACTAAGATGGAATGCGGCAGAATCCATAGGCGATCAGTTAAACTGTAATTAGGTTCCCATGGCAGAGACATAACTTTTAGATCCATTCTATCTACAAAATTATTTTCACCAAAACATAACCAGAAGATAATAGGCATAGCTATCAACATAGTAAACATCATGGGGCGCATTTGATTAGACATCATTTCACTTTGAAGAACCATTACTTGAGGTTGCATAGTCATTAATTTATTCAAACGAGCATTATTCCCGCTACGGCGGGCTTCTCCCATTTCTTTGTTGTAAGCTGCCATTTTAGCTTGGATTTCAGCTACTTTTTCCCAGTCAATTAACATGTGCCGAATAATTGTCGTTAGAGAAATCATTAGGACTCCTGCAAAGAGAAATGTTAGCACAGGGTATTCATGTTCAAAACCGATTTGAGGTTCGAGAATGCCTGCTGCAAAATCCCCCATCCCAACTCGCATCTCTGGATTTATTAAAATATAAACCATGAAAAGCATTGTTAGCAACATACCTCCCATTGCTGGAGGCTTTACTTCTTCTTCAGAATTACTTTCTTCACTCATTTACCCAAAACCTTCCTAAATTGTTCGACAGCAATCTCAATTTTATTATCATGATTTTCAACTATAGAAACTGTAGCCCCCACTATAGAGGCTGCAGTTACTGCATAATCACGGTTTACTTTTTGATGCATATCAATGTCATCAGTATCTCTTAATCTAGATGGGTCTTTAGATCTTCTTCCTGCAATTTCTTGCGCGGTGGCTTCTACCAGAACAATAATATTTGGATTTAAGGCACGTATAGTCCATTCTGGCAATCCCTGCATGTATCCGGAAGGGGTTAGAATAGAAGCATGCGTATCGACAACTACGTCTCCCATTTGAGCGATTCTTTCTCCAGCCTGTTTTTGTAATGTCTGTTGTTTTTCAATAGGTAGTTTTCTCATATCATCTCTATTGTTTACGCCTTCTCTTTGCGCTTCTTCAAACATAGTACTTCCAAAATTTACAATCGTATATCCATAATCTCGTGCAGCTTTCATAACTGTACTCTTACCTACGCCCGGCACTCCAGTAACGATTACAACACCCATATCTATTTGCCCAATCGGTTGGGTTTTTTTAGGCTTTCTGGCAATTCAGTGAATTTTGCAGGACATCCTTTAGCCAGATGCCAAGCAGGAACATCTTTTGTTACAATAGAACCTCCTGCAATGAAAGACCCTTCGCCAAGAGTTATTCCTGGCATTAGAGTTGCATTGGCCCCCACAGAAACATCATCTCTAATAGTTATTTTTTCTAATAAATATTCAGTTCTCAGTGGGGTCTTATCATTCGTAAGTGTGGCATTCGGTCCTAGAAAAACACGATTACCAATTTCAGTGCCTGTAGGAATATATACTCCAGTTTGAAAACTACAATTATCTCCAATCAAACAGTTGTTATCAATGACGGTGTTAGTACCAATTAAGCAATTATCTCCAATAATAGTATTTTCTCGAATTAGAAAATTATGTCCCGTTCTAGTATGGCTTCCAACTTTTGCAGTCGAATAGATCACTCCTGGGCGAATTATGGAATTATTACCAATTTCACATCCAATTATACTATCTTGATCAGTTTTCAATAAATTTAATTCGGCATTAGGCGGATAACCAATCAACGCATCGGAATCAATAAAGCAGGATTTACCTATTTTAGAATCACCGAAAATTGGCATTACTCCTCGCCAAAGAAGCTTCGAAGAACGGGATGCATTTCCATCATCTGTTCTTTTCCGATCTGTTCGTACATTCTAATCATAATTCCGACGGTAAGTAACACTCCAGTACCTGAAGATTGACCCACAGTTCCAATCATATCAGCCCCTGCAGCTAAGAATCCCACCATAGCTCCACTGAACACAGTTACAGTAGGGATATAACGCTCCAAAACCTTTTCCACAATTCGAGGATCTCTACGGAAACCAGGTATTTGCATTCCTGAGCCTTGTATTTGTTTAGCTACATCGGCAGGACCCATGTTAGTTGTTTCAATCCAAAACTTAGCAAATACAATAGACCCTATAACCATAATTCCCATATAAACTACGATATGAGCTATAAGTTGCCAAGGTTCATGACCACCTAGATATTGTCCATATTTTTCAGGACTTACTAATGGAAGGAACCAATCTTGTAAACCTGCCAAACGATTGACGTAGTACGCCAATCCCATAGTCGGCACGGGATTACTTCCATCAGTTGTATCAAAAGCCCCAAGTCTCCAATTATGTCCAAATATAGGCCATGTAGACATCGTTGGATGAGACCAGAAAAGAAGTGCAAACATATTTACATTGGCCAATAACGCAGCCATCAAAATAACCGGAATATTACTGGCGTAAATTAAACGAATAGGATATCTTCCTCTGGCGCCTCTTACTTTTCCATGAGCTAAAGGTAATTCAATTCTTGAGGATTCCACATATACAACAATGAAGAAAACAACTAAAGTACCAAGTAAGGCAACGAGAGGATTTGGAGGCGCCAATAACATGGCCTCATACCCGCCATTGCTCAAATCAGAAGTTGATGAATTTTTAAGATACCATAAAATCATTGGGAAAGTTCCAGAAGGAGTATCAGTTTGACTTCCAGGTGCAGGTTCCCAGTTTAAAGTTCCAGTGAATATAGCTTGTGAAACACCAGCTGCAATGAATAATGAAATACCAGAACCAATTCCCCATTTAGACACACTTTCATCCATTAGGAAAACTAAGTAGGATCCGATTGCTAATTGAGTAATAATAGTCATGCGCGCCCAAGTAAGTCCAACATCACTAACTATAGCTGCACTAGGTTCAAGAAACCCAAAGACTTGAGGTACCGATTCTACTATAATCATTACGATAACCAGAACTTTTTGAGTTCCTTGATAGATCTCCTTGTCTTTTGGATTTTGTAAATTTAAGTTTATAATTTTTGCACCTGTAAAAAGTTGCATAATAATACTTCCAGTAACAATTGGACCAATACCCAAATGCATCAAACTACCACTAGCTCCAGCTAGAATTGCTCGGTATTGACTGAAAAGGTCAATAGTTTCTCCTCCAAGACCATATATTGCTACGTTGGTCATTGCAAAATAAACAATTAAGATAGTTAAAGTCCAAGTCATCTTTGTTCTAAAATGAACGTGACCATCAGGTTTCTTTATGGTAGGCATTCGACCTATTATGGGTTTAAGTCCATGTAATTTAGATCCTTCTCCAGAGTAAGAAGAGCCCATGTATACTAACCAAGTTAGAACGATAAAACCAAGCCCCATCAATGTACCGGCTACAGTTTCAGGACTTTTCCAATTATACCAAAGGACATAAAGAAGAATCATAGAAAGACAAGGAATGAGGGCTTGTCTTGGATTTCTAGGAATATCGTTTTCAGCCATTCAAAATCTCTCCACCAGCTGCCTCAATTTTTTCTACGGCTTTTGCAGAAGCTGCATTAATCGTAAGTTTATATGATTGTTTGGTAGAACCAGTACTGAGTAGTTTATCATACCCCATGCTTTGTAAATTAAGAGAAATCACCTTTCCTTTTTTTGTTGCGATGCCGTCAGCAATCCACGAATCACACATTTCTTCTATAGTATGTAAATTTATTGAAGTATTTGCATGGACTACAGATTGTGGTCTTTTAAAACCATAAGCACCCCAAACACGTCCAACACGCTCATACATTATGCGCTTAGTCTTGTGACATCCTGCATTCCCACGTCCACCTCTAAGTCCAGCACCTCGGCCTTTCTTGTGTCCTCTTCCACGGGTGCGACTTGGTTTCAGTGCCTTACGCCTTGGCATATTGCATCCTCCTAATCAATAGATTAATTTTATCTCCCCGATAACCAAGAGCTCCACCTTCCTTAAAACTACGTTTTATCCCCTCATATCCTTTACGAGGCGGGTGTAATCTAAAGAGCGGTTTTAATGCCGGAACATCTCTCATCACAGTTTTCCCTTCGGTAAGGGATTTTGCTAGAGCCTTAATTGTTTTGAAAGAAGATTCTTTTAATTCCGTTTTAGTATAACTATTATTTCCACTAGTTTTACCCGAACTTTCAAGCATTAATTGAGTAGTATCTACATCTACTTCTCCCCAAGTTACGTAATCTTTGATAATGTTCAACATGCCTTTGTAAACATCATTTTCAGGAACAATAACGCAATGGTTTACACGATTTAAACGCATGATTTTCATGGTTTCTTTAATTTTAGGCTTAACATTTATTGCACCTCTAACTCTAACGATTACCCAACTCATTCTTGCTTTACTCCTTTTATCATATTATGATAATCGTCCTGACCCGGTAGTAATTTGGTTGTGGTTGTCTTTTGGAGTGCATTAAACATTGCATTAGCAAAATTATAGATGGTTTGAGTTTGACCTTTAGTAAACGACCAAGCATCTTCCACACCGGCTAATTTCAACATAATTTTTCCAACTTGATTAGTAACAAGACCGACACCTGGTGGTGCTGGTTTAAGCGTTATACGAGTTGAACCAGTTCTTCCAGATACTTCAAATGGTAGTGAGTTTGGAACTGCCGTTGAGCATTCCCATGAACCACTGCCTCTTCTAATCTCAATAATATTCATTTTTGCACGATCCAGTGCTTTTGTAATCGTAGGCCTTACTAATTTACCTGAAACACGCCCTAATCCAACAATTCCATTTCCATTCCCTACAATAGTAGTGACTGCAAATCTCACCCTTCTTCCAGAATCAGACATTCTTTGAACCATATGAATATCAATAACTTCTTCTAATAAATCAGGAACTAATAAATCAATAATTGGAGGTTCACGTAAAGGTAATTCAGTAGCCAATGCATCCTGAATCGTAGTAATTTCACCTGAAACAACCATCCTTCCTAATTCAGTTTTGGCAGTCCATTTCGAAATTCTTTCTTCAGCTGCACGCCTTCGTTGCTGAGCTGGAGATAGAGGAGGTCCTCTCTGCGGTCTCCCACCCTGTTGCGGTTTTCCGCCTTTCTGGGGTGGTTTCCCACCTTTATAATTTGAGCTTCCACCTTGTTGCGGTTTTCCGCCTTTGTAGCTTCCACCTTTGTAAGTTGATGTTTTAGGTTGTTCTTCAGGCATTATTTACTACCTCCAATTTTCTTGGATACTTTTTCAAATTCCGTAGTTGTTTTATCAGAAATATGGCTTCCATTAATTCGGTCATCCCCTGGGAATAATTTATCCGAATGAGGTATGTCCAATCCACCATCTACCAAACCTTTCAGAGCTGCAAAAGCCCTTCCTCCAGGTGTTGGAGTAGTTCGACCAATATCAAGAACGACATTCTTTATTCCAGCTTTTAGCGCTTTCTTGGCAGCTAACATTCCAGACAAATAAGAAGCAGGTACGTTTGTTTTAGATCCCTTCCACCCCATTCCAGCAACATCAGAAGACGTTGCAGAAGCGAGAACCTTATCACCTTTAATTGAGAATTCAATAATTTGAACTGTAACTTTAGAATTACTAAAGCGGACAACTGCCCGTGGAACTCCCGATTTCAACAAGGCCAATCGTTTTCGATAATTAGTAATTCCCTTGTTCCTTCTTGAAAAGTGCATTCCTCGTGGCATTATTTCGAGCCTCCTAATTCAATTCCATCTATTTCCATATTATATCTTAAATGATTTCTTGAATTATAGACGCCACCTTTAACACGACGATAATAAAGTCGATATTGAGTTGGATCTATAGTTCCACCAGTTCTCAAAATTACCAATTCTTTCCTTAATGCACGTACACGATTCATCCAAGCTTCTTTCTTAGGTGTACGAGCTCCGCCGGCTCCTTTTCTTGAACCATGACCTCGACGTCTTCCCTTAGCTTTTTGAATAGCCATAGCTTTTGCTCGGCCTCTTGAAATACCTTTTTTCTGATGCTTACGAATGAACTTTTGAACAATTAAAACTCGAACGTCATCACGAGTAACCGCTTCGGAAATACGTTCTTGAACTTCAGGTCGATCGTCAACCCATACTCTGTGAACACCACATTTCAGTAAAGCAGCACCAACGCGCTTTTGATAGGATAAATTCATAGCCCTCTCCTGTTGAAAACACGTATTTTCAATTCATCTGCTTTTTTGATAATAAGCTCTCTCTTTTTGTCTCCGACTTTACTAGAAATACGTATTGCCTGAGTTTTAGGGTCAACATTGTCAATTTCTTTTGGATTATGAATCATGACATCTTCAAACCCAGAAGGATGTAGCCCTCTAACGCTTGCAGGCCCTCTAAATCCAGGTTGAACTACAGTAATTCGATATTTGAAATGACGCCTCATTTTGGAGTGTATACCTCTTGGGCGTCTCCATTTATCTCCAAGACGCTTATATCTGAACCAATTTTGGCGCTTAAAGGCAGGCCGTCTGTTAGACATTCGGTTTCGTTTTGATAATGCAACTTTTGTCTCTGGATCCAATACTGGCTTTTGCCTTGGTTTATATTCTTCATCACTCATTGAGCAACTCCTTTGGAAATGGTGTAAATCCCATCTTGGAAAACACGCGTATCTCGGCCAGTAACAACAGTAGCTTTTTCCAAATTACCTGCAGTTTGACCTACTTCCTCAATATCATTGCCTTCAATGGTAACAATATCTCCTTTAACTTTGACTTTAGTATTACCAACGACGGCTGAATTCCGAGTGTGTTTTTCACCTAAGAAATTATCAATAGCTACAACATTTCCCTTTACAACTACTTTCATAGGAAAGTGAGCAAACAAAATTTTCATTTCATACTTGAAGCCTTGGTTTACTCCTTTAATCATATTGGCGAGATGGGCTTTCCACGTACCAATCAAGGCCTTCTCCTTCTTTCTAAGCTTACTACCAATAATTTTTAGTTTGTTATCTCCCTGTACCAATTTCATTAAAGGATGTTTGAAATGTCGAGTTAAATCGCCACGAGGTCCTTTAATTTTAACGTCATAACTACTACTATCTACGGAAACACCTTCAGGCACTTCCAAAACATGGGTTAATTCTTTGATAAGCATTAATAAACGTAAGCTAAAAGCTTCCCTCCAGTTGATGCCTCTTTGGCTTGGTCGTTATTCATTACACCAAATGGCGTCGTTAGTATTAGAAGGCCGAAATCTTTTGCAGGCAAATAACGGGCTTCATGCCTATCCATGTCTCTCAATTTAATAGAGAAACGTGGTTTGATAGCTCCACAGCCGTTAATTCTTCCGTTAAGTGAAATATCGAATACTCCACCCTTGCCGTCATCTCGGAATTCGTAATTATTCAAGTAGCCTTTTTCAGTTAATAATGTCAGTACATCACCAATAAGGCGTGAAGCTGGAACTATAGCCGATTCTTTTCCAACATGGTCTGCATTTTTAATAAGAACAAGGGCATCTGATAATGGATCGTGTTTCATATTTTTTTACCTCAATCGTATTTTTTGAACCCTAGCTCTGGAGCTTTGTCCCTGAAGCATTGTCTGCACAAGTTCAGCCCATAACGGCGTACTAGTCCGCGCTTTCTATCGCATAAAACGCAACCGACAATTCGGCCACGGAACACTTCGCGTTCTTTAATCTTAACGTCATCTATTTTCATACTTTAAAAACCTCCAAAGCGAATTTATTCTGCATGTATTCTTGACATTCTTCTGCATTAATTCGGTGATTCTTACCAACTCTTTTACTCCTAATCTTTCTTCTCGATACTCTAAAACCAGGCCTTTCAAAAGCGATTGCAATATCAAGTCCAAAAATCCCAATATCTGGATCATAACTTTCGTCTTTGTATCCCGTATAATCTGGAATTCCAAAGCTTAAGCCTCCCGTTTTAGAAAAACAATAACTCGGTAAACGATTCTCGCGAACCCATAATGATTCTTTGATAAATGTCAAGGCATGCTCACCTCTAAGTGTAACTTTACATCCAATAGGCATCCCTAATCGAATACCAAGATCACGGTTTGTAGACTTTGAAAGCGTACGGGTAGGAGTACATCCACTTAATTTTTTAAGAACAATTTCAGCCTTTGCAAGTCTTTGACCCGCTTCCCCAACTCCAATATTTAGAACAACTTTAGCTATTCTTAATTCTCTCATAGGATTCATAGTTTAACCTCTGGAAGCGCAATGAGTGCTTTTTTATCTCCAATAACAAAAGAATAAGATTTAATAGTTTGATAATCTTCATACATAACCAGGTTTGGCTTTGTGCTACGAGTTATCTCGATTCCTTTGATTTCAGAAATAGAACCGACATGAGCTCCACCAATGATAAAGGCTTGAGCGCCTTCTTTGAATTCGATTACCTTTTTTATTTTCATATCAGGTAGTGAAAGTTGAAGCACATCTCCAGTTTTGACTTTCTTATCAGAAAGCATATTAGTTCCATCATGTAGATTAAGTTGTACTTTTCCACCCTTTACAACCGTTTTATTCTCAACACGTAATAATTTCCACTGAGACTCAGCAGCTTTTATTTCTACAAATTGGAGTCGACCGTGATCATCTATCATGGTTCGGTAGTGTTTTTTCATAGCAGGCAGAGAAATAACATCCATTAACCCGACTGGATTCTTTGGTTTACGGACAACTCTTTGGTCAATCAAAACAGCCCCACTGTTTAGAATAAATTTAGCTTCTCGGTTATTATCACAAACATGCAAGTAATCTCTTAATATGGTTGAAATAGGGATTCCACCTTCAAGCGAATGCTTACCTGGCATAGGTCTGGTAGTCCAAACGTTTTGCTTTCTAGCAATACTCCATGAACGGGGTGCGACAAGCCTCTTTAGATGGTCACTACTCATTTTGAATCTCCTTTTAATCTATTGATAAGTTCAGATTTTTTCCCACCAACAGGTAAGCCTTTTTCTTTAAGTGCGGATTTCAAATCAGGAACTTTCATATCATCATAATTTATATCTTCTTCAGTTTCATCACTAGATTCTTCTGTGGTTTCTTCTTCTACATCTTCTTCAGTTTCATCACTTGATTCTTCTGTGGTTTCTTTTTCAATAGGGCCTACAGTTTCTTCTTCATATTTATCTTCAGCAGCTTCGAAGTCTGAAATAACAGCATCAGTCCATTCTACAGATTCATTAACACGAGTTAATAATTTCCTTCTATAAATATCAGACCAATCTGGATTAATTATGACTACGTTAGACGGATCAATAGGTCGTTGAAGTTCGGTTCCGTCGGATTTAAAGTAAGTGAATCCTTCTACGTATATTTTACGGGCTTTTCTATCTACTTTAGCAACTATTGTTGTAGACTTAGCCTTTCCTTCACCTCTGACGATTAAAACACGGTCTCCCTTTCGTACCGGCATAGATCTTGGATATTTAAATCCACGAGCTAATTGTTTTTCACGGAGACCCTTGTCTACAGGCGCCGACATTTCACGATGTCTACGGTGGTAAGGTGCCGTATATCGGGCAAGTCTCTGTTTTCGTGGTTGAATTGAACTCATATTATACTCATACTATTGTGGTTGCTGCAGCAGCAATACGCGGCCATCTTTCAGCTGCTTCTCTAGATACTGGACCTTTAATCGAAGATCCTTTTGTTTCACCTTGTTCATTAGTTAATACAGCTGCATTATCTTCGAACTGAACCATAGTTCCATCTGCTCTGCGGAAAGCTCTGCGGCATCTTACAACAACGGCACGTACCAGTTGTCTGCGCATTTCAGGATTACCCTTCTTCACAGAAGCTACAATCATGTCACCTACTCCAGCCGAGGGTGATCTACGGTGAACACCTTTATAATTTAAAACAGTAACAATTTCAATAAGTTTTGCACCGCTATTGTCCACACAATTTAGTCTAGCGCCCTGCGGTAACCCTCTCATTTGACGTCCGGCAACTGCTCTCATCCATCTCTCCTTTCAATAACTACAAATGACTTTGTCTTTGATAATGGCCTACATTCCATAAGGGTCACATTATCACCTTCAGAAGCACCTACACTAGCTGGGCTGTGTGCACTTATTTTTGAAGAACTACGTGCATATCGCTCGTATTTAGTATCATATTTCATTTTATTAATCTGCACAACAACGGTCTTTTGTGCCTTTGCTTTTACAACCTTTCCACGGAGTATTTGTCCACGAACCGATAAGCTTCCAAAGAAGGGATCATTCACATCGCCATCCCATGGGTTTGCCGGTGCTTCAACATCCACACCTATATCTTTTGGTTTTTTGTCACTCATGCTTTTACCTTCTTAATTCGATCTTGTGGTCGGTATGCAATCTTATTTCCAATAAGTTCTCCACTCTCAAACATAAATTTTGCAGGACGTTTACTAATCATTTTTTGCACCCCATTATTTTCAATCGTAATAGTTTCACGGCTTTCTCCGATAATTCTACCTGAAACTCCACATAAACTTGGGTCGCTGTGTTCTGAAACAGTTACATTTTCCCCAATAAATTCTATTCTTCCATCCATCATTGAACCTCCACTGGAAAGCCCATGTCTGCTAAAACTTCACTAACCTTTTTTGTATGATTGCCTTGAAGTTCAATTGCCCCGCCCTTTGAAGTTCCACCAGTCGCACATTTAGTTTTCAATTGTTTGGCCAGATCACTAATGTCAACGCCCTTTCCCATTCCATTAATTAATGTAACTAATTTTCCGTATCTGCGTTTTTCTATATGGACTTTAATAGATTGTTGTTCTCTAACAATCTCTTCCATAGCAAGAAGTTCTTTTGGAAGACCTGTCAAAGGATCAATATCTACCATTATTTCCCACTCTCCATTTCGATTTCCCTCATAATGGTTGTTAATCTTGCAATTTGTTTTTTTAAAGCTCGCATTCTACCAGGAGAGGTAGGCTGCCCACCCATAGAGGCAACGCCTCTTTCATTCATTAATTCCGAGCGAAGTTCCCTTAATCTTACCTCACGTTCTTCAGGTTGCATTTCTCTGAGTTCGTCAGGTTTTTTAAGACTCATTTCTTAGCTTTCTCCTTTTTCTCAGGTACTTCTTTCTTCACATCTTTAGTTTCAGGTTTTTCTTCCTTAGATTCCGGATTCTCAATAGCTTCATCAGGTTTTTTATCTTCAGAGTTCTCTTCCTTGACTTCAGCTTCAACAGTCTCGACTACTGGCTTGACAATCGTAATTTCAGCAGGCAATACGGCGTCGGGCTTCATAATCGCAACTTTAACTCCGATAGTCCCTGGTTTGAGTTTAGCTTGAGCAATACCAACATCCATCAATTCTAGAGCAGGTTCACCACAGAATTTAATATGTCCAGACAGGAATTTTTCGGTTCTATGTCTGAGACCTGTTAACTTACCAGCTATTGTAATTTGACAGCCTCTAGCTCCAGCATCCATTATTCGTTGTAACATAGAATTGCCAGCTCTTCTGTAATTCCAGCCTCTTTCCAAAGCATTAGCCACTTTTGCAGCCATAATTAGAGGATTTAAGGCGAAACGTGTGACTTCACCAGCTTCCACTTGTAAATTTTCATATCCGAATTTTCTTTCTAATTCATCAGTTAATCTTTGTATATCGCTACCTTTTCTTCCAATTACTAAACCAGGTCGTTCAGCAGCAATTCTAACGTGCGTACCTAAAGGTGTTCTTTGTATGGATAGCCCACCAAAACCAGCCCGTGTTGTTCTTTTTTGTACATGATCATGAACTTGTACTCTGCGTACGCGCTCTTTGAGCATTTCTCTGACTATGGTCATTTAATTTCCTCCAATACAACTTCAACGTTTGCGCTTTCACGCATCTTTGGAGTTGCCCTGCCCCTAGCTCTTGGGAATCTACCTTCAAAAGAGACTCCACGAGATGTTGCAATATGAACAATTCTCCAGTTTTCAATATCAATATGAATTGCTTCTCCATTATTTTCTGCTGATTCAATTATCTTGAGAATGGCTGCGGCAGTTTTCACAGGATATCTTCCTGAAGATATTCCTTTACCTTTTCGATGTCCTACTTTACCGTCATGACGTTTGAAGGGTACTGCTTGTTCTAAAACCATTACTCGTTCTAAGTAACTTTTAGCTTTTACAAGTTCCATACCCTTCAAAGCATGACAAACTTCTCTAGCTGCCTTAGGTGAGATATTTACTCCAACACCGCGAGCCGCGGCGTGAATTTCAGGATTATATGGATACGAGAAACCTTTCATAACTTCACTTCAACGGCATAAATTTAGACGACT
>TARA_B110000438_G_scaffold92852_1_pt1 | contig 32997 bp, 36 predicted proteins | sample TARA_B110000438 | Tara Oceans TARA_B110000438 (sample SAMEA4398413) | marine metagenome | biome: Polar Biome; feature: [MES] marine water layer (ENVO:01000295) within the mesopelagic zone...; material: water (ENVO:00002006), including particulate matter (ENVO:01000060) such as...... | reverse complement strand
TAATCTTAATAATGGTATTTACATATTAAATCTTATAACAGATAAAGAAGTAAATACAGTCAAAGTAGTAATAGAGAGGTAGATATTCAGTTTATTTTTTTAACTAATAATTAAAAAAAATAATGAATCTTAAAGGCTTTTATAAAAGTGTAAAATAAGTGTCAATATTTTATATCTTTATGGTTAAGTAATAACAATTACTAAAATTAAATATGATAATTTAAAAGAAAAAAAATGGAAAATATCTCATTAATATCACAGCTAATAGTAGCTATTTCAGTATTATTTGTATGGGTTTTTAGATATGATAATATAGTTGTTGAATTCAAACATTATGGTTATTCAGATTTATTAAGAAATATTGTTGGTGCTTCTAAAATATCTGTATCTACTCTTTTGATCATGGGGATTTGGTATAACGAAATTACTGTTTATGCTTCTCTTGCAATGGCTTTTTTTATGGTTTGTGCTCAAATATCTCATATAAAAGTAAAAAATCCACTTGGTAAGTTTGTTCCTTCATTAATATTTTTATTGATGTCTTTATTTGTTGCTGCATTTAATTATGGAATGATATAATTGATGGATATATATATCATCATTATAGTCTTTACGGCTTTATCTTTTGTTATTTATGGTTTTAATTCTTTCATCTCTAAGAGATTGATAGATGAATATAAAAGATGGGGATTCGATAAAAATAGAAAACTAATTGGGTTCTTTCAATTTTTAGGTGGTATTGGGTTATTTATTGGATTGAAATATAATTTAATTCTAATAATATCTTCTCTAAGTTTACTAACAATGATGGTATTTGCCGTTTTTGTTAGAATTAAAATAAAAGATAATATTTCGGAAGCATTACCTGCATTCACTTATATTTTGTTAAATGGTATTATATTATATTACTCATTGGAGATTTAAAAGAAGAAGATATTCCTATCGTTTAGTGCTTTATCACTTTATAGCTTAAATACTCCTGATCTATTTTATCAAATGCTTTTACTATGTACGTAGCTTTAGATAAATGAGAAAAATCGATAGTATTTCCTGATAATTCCATAACCTTATTTCCAAGTATATCATATACCTCTATATTATACTCTTTATCTGAATTAAGAGCTACTTCAGATGTTGTAGGATTAGGGAATAATTTAATTTTATTATTAAATTCATCATTAGTAGATAACAATAAATTATTCATAGTTAATTTAAAAAATAACCACGCTTCTAGGGAAGAGTTTATATCCATATTACCAAATGCACCAGGCCAATCATGACCACCACCAACAACCTTATATAGCCAAATTTCATTTCCATTGTCAGAGTCATAATGCCTTTCTTTTACAACATAACTTCCATCATTTGAGTTAGGGTTTGGTAAATTTTCAGTTGTGAAAGATGAACAATTATTTAAATTTGACCAATAATCAATTGTTTCAGGAATGCTTGGATATGCTCCCCATTCACCTGAATTATTTGGATCTCCATTATAAATATTTACATCATCATTAGTTCCATGAATTTCAAAAATTGGAATTAGATTTTCAGAATTGCAACTATCCATTATATCTTGTAGCATCATACCAGCAACAGAAGTTACAGCTTTGAAAGTTGTAGATGCTTCACAAGCTAGCATATAACACATTTCGCCACCATTAGACATACCAGTCGCAAATATATTTTCATTACTTAAATCGTGTTTATTTTGTAAATAATCAACTAGTTGAACTAAAAAATCTACATCATCTACAGTTTCATCTGGATGAAAATCATAGCCTACATTCCAAAATCTGTTACCATAATCATCTTCAGTTCCTCTTGGATAACATACAGCAAAACCATTTTCATTAGCTATAGTATTCATATTAGAATAATTTTTAATTACCGATGCATCACTTGAATACCCATGCATCACAAAAACTAGTGGAGCATTTTTTTGAAGATTTTCAGGTTCATAATATATGTATTGTCTAGTTTCATTGTTGTGTTCTATTGATGAATACTGTGCATAAATAAAATTAGAATATAAAAAACTTAATGTTATGAATAACAGCTTTTTCATACCTGCAATTTATAATAATTTTAAAAGAAGAAGATATGTATATGGTTTAGTTATTCAACTATTGTGCTCGTTGAATTATTAATGGTTTCAGAGAAATAAAATTTGAATTTTAAAATACCATTTTCTTTAACAAGATATGCACTTTCAAGCCATTCAAAATTCATTTTAATTTTTCCTTCCGGAGAATTAACTATAAACTCTCCAAATTGAGTAAGAGTAATATGAGCTGAATTGTAATCTGTTTCAATAATTACATCTTTATAATCTCTTTTTGTTTCAATAATATTAAATCCACTAACAAATTCAATAAATTCTTCAGTTGAATATTTTCTACTATTCTCAAATATGTAAAAATCATCAGAAACAATTGAACTAAACTCGCTTAAGTTATTATCTATAATGTTAAAAAAATTATCGAATGCATTCATTACATCCTGATCTGTTATTTTCGAAGGATTTTGACAAGATAAAATTAATAAGGATAAGGAAAAGAGTAATTTTTTCATAAAACAAATATAAATAGTTTCATCTTAAAGGCTTTTTAAACTGTCAAATAACTGTCAGATATTTCTTGCTTTAGTATAGTAACATATAATAATATGTACTCCGAATGGCTTTATAATGTGGGCCCACCAGGGCTTGAACCTGGGACCCCTTGATTATGAGTCAAGTGCTCTAACCAACTGAGCTATGGGCCCTTCTCAATTACTTGAGAAAATAATTATTGATTCTATAAATAATTCAATAATTTCGCTCAAAAATAATTAGTTTTATTTATTAATCATAGATATAATAAAGTATTTAATTATGAAAAAATATTTGATTTTTTTTATTCTTTTTATAGGGTGTAAAGATAATATTCCTGATGATGTTACTCCAGTAGATAATACACCAGAAGATCTTTGTCCAAAATGTATTTGGCATGATGAATTTAATGGGGGAGAATTAGATTCAGATAATTGGAATTATGAATTAGGTTATGGAGGTTCAGGATGGGGTAATGATGAATGGCAAGAGTATACAAATAAAAATGTAGGTATTGGTGATGGAGATTTAATAATCTATGCAAGAAAGGAATCTAGTAATCTTGGTAAAAGAGATGGTAGTATAACATCTTCAAGAATAACAACACAAGGTAAGTATCAATTTGGTCCAGGAACTAGGGTAGAAGCTAGAATAAAAGCTCCATGGGGTCAAGGTATATGGCCTGCTTTTTGGTCTTTAGGTGTAAATTTTCCAGATGTTGGTTGGCCTGCTTGTGGTGAATATGATATTCTTGAAATTGTTGGAGCAAATCCTTTATCTGATGATAAAAATAAAACTGTTCACTCTACAAACCATTGGAAGCATACTGATGGAAATCATGCTATGTATGGAAATTCTAAAACGTTAGAAATTCCACTATCCAGTGATTATAATATCTATGAATTAATATGGACAAATGATAAAATGGAAACAAAAATTAATGGTGTAATTTTTCATGTTATAGATATTAAATCTGGAGTTATTAATGAAACTTTTACTAAACCTTTTTTCTTTATTTTAAATGTTGCAGTAGGTGGCAATTGGCCTGGTCCACCAAATGATGAAACTCAATTTCCTCAAAAAATGCATGTTGACTATATTCGTGTTTATCCAAATTGATAATGAAAGATGTTAAAGTTTTACTCTTTGATTTAGGTGGAGTAATTATTGATATTGATCCATCTATTACTATCAATACTTTAAAATCTTTATCAAAAAATTCTTCAAATAATTTTAGTGGATTAGATTATAGATATAGCAAAAAAATATCACCATTACTTCAAGTATTTTTTGAATATGAAAAAGGAAATATTAGCGATAGCGTATTTAGAGATGGTATTAGAAAAATTGGAGATATAGTTGCTTCTGATTCACAAATAGATTCAATTTGGAATTCAGTAATCGTAAAAATTTATAAAGATTTATTAGATATTATATTTTCTCTAAGAAATAAATTTAAGATTATGATTTTAAGTAATACAAATTCTATTCATAAAAAACATTTCAATCAGTTGGTTGTTGGAATGTATGGAAAGAGTTTTGATGAATTATTTGATATGGTTTTTTATTCTTATAAGCTAGGAACTAGAAAACCTGAACAAAAAATCTATCAAAAGGTTTTAGATGATTCTAAGTTTGAAGGTAGTGATATATTATTTTTCGATGATATGAAAGAAAATCTTAAAGCTTCTGAAGTTGTTGGAATGAAAACTTTTCATGTAAAGGATTTAGTATCCATAAAAAATTTTTTAAAGAATCTCTAATTTTTAATTATCCTTTTTATATTATAATTCTCTTTATTTTTAATGTGTATTATATACAACCCATTTTTTTTATTTGATAAATCAAATTTTTTCACATCTTTTAGCACCTTAATTAGTTTACCACTTATATTATAAATTTCAAGGTTTTCTACTTTTTTATTGAGATAAAAGATACTATTTCCTGGGTTTGGATATATTTTGATGTTTTCGTTTTTTTCACTTTTTAATTTTGTTATAAATCCATCAACATTTCCAAAAACTGGTCTAATCATTAAACTCCCTTTAATAATTTGATTTTGTTTCCATTGATTATCAATAAGATAATAGATCATTTCTGATGTATTATTATTTTTATCTAAACCAACGGTTAATAAGTTGTCTTCAAATTGTTTGAATCCTACATAAATGGTATCCGAAACAATGATTGGGTTTTCTAATTTGAAGATATTAAAATCTTCTCCATAGTTTATTTGAGAGCTGCTTTGAGAAATTAGATTTACTCGTTCATTATCTAAATTTTTATAAACCACTAATTTTATAGCTCCCCCATATGTTTTATTGGTAGATTCTGGAAATAGAATTTGAATATGTGTTATTGTATCCTTTTCTAAAATATTATACCTAAGTACTAATTCTGAATTTTTTTGATTTAATCCAGCTGCATATTCAGCATTATCATCATCATATGAATAATAGTTTGACATTTTAAAATTAGTTTTTGAAGTATCATTTAGTCTAAGGTTTTGATTTTCATAAATAGAGTCACCTGAATTAATATAAAAATTAATTTCTAGATCTAATGAATCACTAGTAATATTATATTTCTGAAAATTAATGGGCTTATTTTTAATTGTTCTTCTTTCTGACCCACTTAGAATAGGACTTAATGGTGTATTGTTTTCAAGTACTTCATTTATGTTATTAGATAAATCTTTGATAATTAAGCTGTAATTGATTGGTTGTATTTGTGAATCTAAATTTGATATTTGAGTTTCAATTGAGTCTACTATTTCTGATGATGAATTTAAATGTTCAATTGGTATTGCATTGAATTTTTTAAATACATTTTTTGGTTTATATGTAATTGCTCTATCTAAAATTAAAGTGTCATTAATACTTCTGTTTTTATCTAAATAGACATAATCAATTGCCCAGCTATCAAATGGTCCTTCGGTATTTCCAATGTTGTAAAATTTAAACATAAATTTTTCATGGAGATACTCACTGTTTATTCTTAAAATATGAAAATTGAATTTATTTCCAGGAAAATTATTGCTTCCCCCAGTTTTAAACCAAACGGTCTTCCAGGTGTTGTTTACAGAGTAAAAATCCAATTTTATGGAGTCTTCATAATCTGGAAATTCTCCATTTATATTAAAGTTCCAGTAAAAGCTAAAATAAATTTGGTCATCATATTGGAAAGGTTCCAAATTAATTATGTCAGAACATAAACTATCAGCTTTTCCTGATTGGTTTGTAAAATTATAAGGATTTCCATCATCATCAGTTCCATCAAGAATTAATACGTTTAAAGATGGTGACATATTATTTGAAAAGTCATTTACTGATACGTTTTTGGATGCATTCCAAAAATTATTTCCAACGTTAGATTCGTATGAAGAAAAGTCATCCCAAAATGGTAATTGAATAGTGTCTAAAGTATAAGTTGTTTTTTTAATGTTATCAGATTCACTGATATTTTTTAATTCAATGATTTGAGAAAAAATTTCTATATTATTAAATAATATAAATAAAAATATATGTGTAAAGAGTTTAATATGATACATTTAAACTGTCGCTAACTACCCATAAATTCATCTTTTTACCAATTTTTATTTTTACTAAACTCTCAGGGAATTGCTTAAATATTTTACCGGGCTGAATTGAAACTTTTTCTAGAATATCCTCTCCATTAATATCGACTTTTTCTAGGTATACAAATCCACTATCTTGATATAATATTTTTCCAACACGTAATCCAGAACCAATGATAGTGAAAATACCTTCTTCTAAATCCATTCCTATAAGATCTGGAGTTTCAAAAATTTGATTTCCTAAACCATCACCTACATCTAAATCTACAATAGATCCTTTAGTTATTTCATCATTATATGAAATAGAATCACCATTTATATACATTTTAATAACAGCATTAATTGCCATATCTGAGACATATTTAATATTACCAAGCTTTAAATCATATGATTTTAAAATTAATTGAGCATTTTTTACTGATCCATTTATCAAATTTGGCATTTTAATTTTAGGAGGTATCTTAGAGTTTAATGTTATATATATTTTTCTATTTTCTTTAACTTTTTCATTTACACTAGGGTTTTGCTGAAGAACACTTAAAGGAGGAAGTTCTGATGAATAGCTTGAGTCATCTAAAATTTCATATCTTAAATCCCTATCTTCTAAAAAATCATCTAACTCATCAATTTCCATACCTATTAAGTTAGGAACAGAAATAGATTCACCATGATTCGTTGAAATTGGAAAATATATTTTAAATGTAAAAAAAAATATAAAAAAAATAACTCCTGCTATTAATAGTAGGTTTTTAAAAATATATTTTATTGTGCTATTTATCATTTTATTCAATTACACTCTTAAATAAATCAGATAAACTTATTCCTGCTGCTTCAGCTTGTTTTGGAAGAATACTTTCTTTCGTTAGTCCAGGATTTGTGTTTACTTCCAAAAAATAAAATTTATCATTCTTCAAAATAAAGTCTGTTCTACTAAAACCTTTTAGTTTTAGCTTTTTATAAATTTTCGTAGCTATTTTTTGAGCTTTAATTTTATATTCTAACGAAATATCAGCAGGAGTTATTTCATCAGATTCTCCTTTATATTTTGCGTTATAATCAAAAAATGAATTGTATGAACATATTTCTGTAGGTGGTAAAGCAAGTATTTCATTATTATAATCAATAACACCAATTGATATTTCCCTGCCTTTAATCTCTTCTTCAATTAATACTTCAGTGTCTTCATTTAATGCTTTTTTTATTGCTACTTCTATTTGTTCTTTTTTCTCTACTTTAGAAATACCATAACTTGATCCTCCTTTATTAGGTTTTATAAAATAAGGCAGATTTAATTCTTTTGTAATTTTTTCAATATTAATTATTGAATTATTATCAATCAATATTGAATTTGGTATATCTACATTGAAATTACTTACTGCTTTTTTACATTCATTTTTATTAAATGTTAGTTTAGCTTCCTCTTTTTCTGATGAAGTTTGATTTATATTAATAGATTTTAAATATTCTTGAATTTCACCATCTTCTCCAGGTACCCCATGAATTGTATTAAATACTTTATCAATTTTTATTAATGAATTATCACTGTAAAATGTAAAGTCCTTTTTATTGATTATGGTTTTATTACCATTATTATCTTCGTGGTACCAACTATCCTTACTTATATAAACCTTATAGATATTTAAATCACTTTCTTTTAACAAAACCTCATAAACCACTTGACCACTTTTAACTGAAATATTATATTCTGATGAATAGCCTCCCATAAGTATAGCTATATTTTTTTTCATCAAATTAGAATTAGTTTAGTATAGAAAATTAACTATCAAAGTTTATAGTATTAATCCCTTTTATTTCAGGAACATGTTTTTTTATAGATTCTTCAACACCATTTTTTAATGTCATTGCTGACATAGGACATTTTTCACATGAACCTAGTAATTCTAAATTCACGATGTTTTTATTATCAACTGATATAACTTTAATATTACCGCCATCTGCAAGTAAATAAGGTCTTATTTCATCAATTGCAGTTTCAACTCTATCTAAAATACTTATATCACTCATCAATATAAATATACGATTATTTAGAGTTATTTATTGCAATTTTTCTTGCAATGTTTTGACTTATTGTTTTAAAAACATCTGAAATATAATTTTCTTTCAAAATTATTGGATAACCTGAGTCACCTGCTTCTGAAATTTTATTTTCAATAGGAATCTGACCTATAAGATCAATAGAAAATTGATCACATAATTTTTTACCTCCATCTTTTCCAAATATGTAATGTTTTTTATCATTATCATCTTTAAAATATGACATATTCTCAATCAGACCAATTATTGGAACTTTAGTTTGTTCTTGGTTATACATAGAAATTCCTTTTTCTACATCATTTGTAGAAACTTTTTGAGGAGTAGTAACAATTACTGTTCCTGTAACAGGAAAATTTTGAGATAATGTAATATGAATATCACTAGTTCCAGGAGGAAGGTCTACTATTAAATAATCTAATTCACCCCAATCTACATCTATAATAAGTTGTTTCATTGCTGAGCTAGCCATGGGACCTCTCCATATTACAGCTTTATTTTTAGGAATTAACAAACCCATAGATAATAACTTTATTCCATATTGTTCAATCGGAATAATTATATTCTTATCATCTACTTTTTTAATTGAAGGTTGCTCATTCTCGCAGTTGAACATAGTAGGGATTGAAGGACCAAATATATCAGCGTCAATAAGCCCAACTTTTGCCCCCATTTTACCTAATCCAACAGCTAAATTTGATGAAATTGTGGATTTACCAACTCCTCCTTTTCCAGAAGATATTGCAATGATATTTTTAATATTTTTTATCATTGACTTTTTGTCAAAAGGCTTAACATTTGAAGAAAAAGAAATGTCAACTTTCGTTTTACTATTAATTTTTTTTAATTCTTTTAAGCAATCATTTTTTATTTTTTCTTTTAGTGGGCATGCTGGGGTCGTTAAAACAATCTCAAAGGATAAGTTATTCTTATTTAAAGAAATGTTTTTTATCATCTTTAAGCTAACTAAATCTTTTTTTAAATCTGGATCATTAACTTTAGATAATGCGTTTATAACTTGCTCTTCATTCATAGTATATAATTAACTTGTAATTTATATTAATTAAAAATTTAAAAAAATAATAAATTCATCATATTTGTAACTTATGATAGATAATAGTATTATTCAGGAAATAAAGGAAAGGCTAGATATTGTAGAGGTTATAGGAGATTTTGTGTCTTTAAAAAAATCTGGATCTAATTATAAAGCTTTAAGCCCTTTTACTTCTGAGAAAACGCCTTCTTTTTTTGTTTCTCCATCTAAGCAAATTTTTAAATGTTTTAGTACTGGGAAAGGTGGTGATGCTATTGAATTTTTAAGAGAGGTTGATAGTATGTCATATATTGAAGCTATTAAATATTTAGGTGAAAAATATGGTGTGGAAATAGATGAACAAGAAACAGATAATACAGTTTCATCTGAAAGAGATAGTCTTTTGATTCTACTAAATAAGTCTAAAGATTTTTTTGTAGAAAACCTAACTACTGATGAAGGTAAAAATATAGCTTTAACATACTTTGAGCACAGAAAAGTTTCAGATTCAATGATCAAAAAATTTGAATTAGGTTATAGTTTAGATTCATGGAATTCTTTAAATGACCATTTAAATACATTAAAATATTCAGAGGAATTAATGCTCAGTGCTGGCTTAATTTTAGAAAAAAATAATAAAAAATATGATAGATTTAGAAACCGAATTATATTTCCAATACACAATATAAGTGGTAAGGTAATTGCATTTGGTGCTAGGCAAATAAAAAATGATGATAAACAGCCAAAGTATATTAACTCACCTGAAACGGTTCTTTATATTAAAAGTAATATTTTATATGGTATATATCAATCTAAAAATACTATTAGAAAAGAAGATAAATGCTATTTAGTTGAAGGGTATACAGATGTAATTTCTCTTTTTCAGATAGGTATAGAGAATGTTGTTTCTTCTTCTGGAACATCATTAACAACCAATCAAATCAAATTAATTTCTAGATACACTAAAAACATAACTATTCTTTACGATGGTGACCAGGCTGGAATTAATGCATCATTAAGAGGTATGGATTTGATATTAGAAAATAACTTAAATGTCAGAATAATATCTTTTCCAAAAGATGAGGATCCAGATAGCTATTCAAAGAAGTTAGGTGAAAATGAATTTTTAAAATTTCTAAATGATAATGAAACAGATCTTATCAAGTATAAGACAGATCAGTTAAATGATAACTATAAAGATGACTCAATAAAGAAATCAGAATTAGTTATTGATATAATTAGAAGTATTTCTAAAATTCCTAATTCAATTAAAAGATCAATTTATATTAAGGAATGTAGTAATATTTTAAAAATAGATGAAAATATTTTAATTACTGAAATGAACAAATTATTAATTGGTTCTAGGAGAACATCATCTCCTACTAGATTTTCTTTTAATGTAGAAAAGAAAAAAGATACTTCAGTTAAAGAATTAGATGGTGCAATTGATTTTTATGAAAAGGAGTGTTTGAGAATGCTTGTTAATTATGGAACAACAAACTTTAAGATTATTGGATTAGATAGAAAATCTTTTATTGAATATTTTTTAAATGAGATTGAAGATGTTGCATTTGAAAACAAAAATTATATAAAAATAATTGATGTTTTTAAAGCTGAATTAGAAAAAGGTAATATTATTGACATTAATTATTTTTTAAATGAAGATTATAAAGATTTAAAAATGGATATTATTGATTTATCAGCTTCTAAATATGAATTAAGTGATAAATGGAAAAATAAATTTAATATACATGTAACTGATGAATCTGATGATTTAAAAAAATCTACTTATAGCAATATCTTAAGATTTAAATTTAGATTAATTAAAAAAATGATTAATGAAAACCTTCAGATTTTAAATAGTAATATTAATTTTGAGAAACAACAAGAAACAATTAAAATTCATAATAAATTAAAGTCTGCTGAAATGGATATAGCTAAACAATTAGGTAATGTAACTTCTGTATGAGTATAAAAAAATTAGATAAAATATCAGATGCAATTTCTGCCATAAAAAGTGGTGAGATAATTATAGTAGTAGATGATGAGTCAAGAGAGAATGAAGGAGATTTTGTCTGTGCTTCAGAAAAAGTATCTCCTGAGATAATTAATTTTATGTCAAAAGAAGGTAGGGGTTTAATTTGTTGTTCTTTAGAAGATGAAAGATGTAAACAATTAGACTTAGAATTAATGGTTGGTAAAAATACAGATGTATATGGAACATCTTTTACTGTATCTGTTGATTTGAAGGGTAGTGGAGTTACTACTGGAATTTCTGCATCAGATAGATCTAAAACAATTATTTCATTGGTTGATAACAATAAAATATCCTCAGATTTCTCTAAGCCAGGACATATTTTTCCATTAAAGTCTATCTCTGGTGGTGTTTTAAGAAGAGCAGGTCATACTGAGGCATCAGTAGATATCCCTAAACTTTCAGGGTTATATCCTTCTGGTGTTATTTGTGAAATACTTAATGAAGATGGTAGCATGGCAAGGTTACCAGATTTATTAAAAGTTGCTGAAAAATTTAATTTAAAAATCATTTCTATAAAGGACCTTATTTCATACAGGTTGAAAAATGAAAGTTTAATTAAAAGAGAAGATGAAATTGAATTACCTACTGAACACGGGAAATTTAAATTAATTGCTTTTAAACAAATTGATACTAATCAAATTCATTTAGCGTTAAAAAAAGGAGAATGGTCAAGTGATGAAGAAGTTTTAGTGAGAGTACATTCATCATGCATAACCGGAGATATTCTTGGTTCACTAAGATGCGATTGTGGTTCACAATTAAAAATGGCTATGAAAATGGTTAATGATAATAAAAAAGGATTAATAATTTATATGAATCAAGAAGGTAGGGGTATTGGTTTACTTAATAAATTAAAGGCTTATAAGTTACAAGAAGAGGGTTATGATACTGTTGAAGCAAATGAAAAATTAGGATTTAATATGGACAGTAGGGATTATGGTGTAGGAGCTCAAATTTTAAGAGATTTAAATGCTAATAAAATTATATTATTAACAAATAATCCAAAGAAAAGAGTTGGTCTCATTGGATATGGAATAGAAATTGTTAATAATAAATCTATTGAAATAGAGCCAAATGATTTTAATAAAAAGTATTTAGAAACTAAAAGAGATAAGATGGGTCATGAAATTTTAAAAAATAAAAATGTTTAATAAAATCATTTTCTTTTTTTTCTTTTTTTCTATTAATCTATATTCTCAAAATTTCCCAATGGATTTATGGCATAGTGGTATGTTAATAACTAATGATGGTGATTCTATTAGTGGTAATTTGAAGTATGATTTTGATAATCAATCTATACAATTAGATGATGGAGAAACAATCAGAGCTTTTAATGTAAATAATTTATTTTTTTTTGAAATCTATGATGAGACAATTAGAGATAATCGTCAGTTTTATTCGTTAATGTATGAAGTAGGATATAATTATAGAGTGCCATCTTTATTCGAAGTTGTTATTGAAGGAAAATTAAGTTTGCTTTTGAAAGAAAAGATTATTGCGGAAAGTTCTCCTAATTACTACCCTTCTTATTATACTTATTCTTTACTTCCTTCATATAATCATTATAGTAAGCTTGAATATGATTACTATTTTCTAAATAAAGATGGGGAAATATTAAAATTTAAATCTAAAGCTAAGAAAAAACAACTATTATCATTGATGAGTGATAATTATGAAAAAATAAAAACTTTTTTATCATCTAACAGAATTAATTTAAGTAAAATGAAAGATTTAGTTAAGGTTGTAGAATTTTATAATAATATATAATAATGGGAAAACCACTAATATTAGTTACAAATGATGATGGAATTGATTCTAGAGGAATTAGATTTTTAGTATCTATTATGAAAAATTTTGGAGAGGTAGTAGTAGTTGCTCCAGATAGCCCTCAATCAGGTATGGGACATGCAATAACTGTTGGTGATAAACTTAGACTGGTTAAATCAGATTTATTTGGTTCAATAGCTTCATATAAATGTAGTGGAACACCTGCAGATTGTGTGAAAATCGCTAAACATCATATATTGAAAACAAGAAAAATAGATTTAATTACTAGTGGAATTAATCATGGTAGTAATTCTTCAATAAGTGTTTTATACTCTGGAACAATGTCAGCAGCTATTGAGGGAGCTATAGAAAATACTTCTTCAATAGGATTTTCTTTATGTGATTTTGATCCAAATGCAAGCTTAAGTCATTCAGAGCCTTATATTAATAAAATTATAAATAATACTTTAAAGAATGGTATACCAGAGGGAATTGCTTTAAATGTTAATATTCCTGCAAAATCAAATAAAAAAATAAAAGGAATTAAAATATGTAAACAAGCTAATGCTTATTGGGAAGAAATTTTTGATAAGAGATTAGATCCATATGGTCGTGAATATTATTGGATGGTTGGTAATTTTGTAAATCATGATAAAACTCTTGATAATGATGAATTAGCAATTACTGATAACTATGTTTCAATTGTTCCATGTAAGTTTGATTTAACATCAAGAAAGGGTATGGAATTCTTGAAAAATGAATGGAAATTTTAAGGATCAATATCTATTGTAAATTGAGCCTCTTTAAATGTTTTTTCTTTTTGAATATTTGTAATGAAATTTTGAATTTTAATTTTATTAGTTTTCAAAAATTTATTCTGAGGTAATTTTAATTCTACAATATGTTTTTTGCTATTAGGGTTAAAAATTTGCACTATATCTACTGATTTAAATTTATTTTTAAATTTTTTATAAAAAACATCACCAATAACTATTGAATTATTTTTTTTAAAATCATTTATTTCAACTTTTATCACTCTAAAGTAAGGGCTGTATTTATAAATTTTTCTTTCATGTAATTCATTTTCATAAAACTCTTTGTTCTTAATATTTAAGCTTTGTTTAAATAACTCATCTGTAGAATTATTTGTTTGAATTATTAGATTTTGAGAATTATTATTAATTTTTTGAACCACACCACTTAACATTTGATAATATTTTTCATTTGATTTATAGTTTGTTTTATTTGAAATTTTATCAGTATCAATTAATGCTATTAGTTTACAATTTTTAACTTTAATGGAATTGAGTATTATTTGATTTCCAATAATAACATCATAATTATTTATATTATCTATGATTTCATTTATTCTTTTTTTTGTTTTCAAATTTTTCTTATTGAAAAGTAAAATATTTAGTTTTTTATTAGAGTTAATTAGCTGATCATTTATTAGCTCAATATTTTTAGATAATGGAGTATAAATCAAGCTTTTATAATTATTGAAAACATTCTCATTGATTTTATTAATTAAATCATTTGTAAGTAGGCCTTTTATTTGATTTTTAATTTTCTTTTCTATTGTATTTAGAATTAAAATTTGTTTTAAACTTATTTTTTTACTCTTTTTAGTATTATTAATATAACCATATTTACCTTTTTGTACATTATAATAAGATTCAATTGAAGGAGTATCTGAAATAAGTATTGTTTTTGATGAATAAATTTTTGTTAACATCACCGCACAATCTCTTGCATTATATCTTAACTTTTTATCATTTTCTTTGTGAAGAGAGTCATGTTCATTTATTACAATAGTTAGTTTTAATTTTCTAAATGGTAGAAATATTGCTGATTTTACTCCAATTATAATTTTGACATTGTTATTTATGATTTTTATCCATTTTTTCTTTTTTTCTTTTAAACTAATTTTTGAGTTATAAATACAACATTCATTTTTATAGCTCGATTTTAATTCTTTATAAATTTCAAATGATTGATAAATACTTGGAACAATAATTAGATATTGATTGTTTGAACTTTGTGATTCTTTAATTAGTTCTTTAATTTTTCTTATATAATTTTTAGATATTTCTTTAATTAAGTAGGTATTAGTTTTTTTTATGCTACTTGGTTTGTTATATAAATCTGTATTTAATCTATTATCTATATTAATTATTTGACTAGGAATTATAGAATGAAAAACTTTTGTTAAGCTTAATAAGTAATATTCTGCTATCCATTTTAAAAAACTTATTTGTTCTTTTGTAAATACCATATTATCTACATCAGCTTTTTCAATTTTTTTTATTGTATAATTTGATTTGAAATTATTAAGTTTTGATATTACTACTCCTTTTGATATTTCATTATTATTTCCAAAAGGGACTGAAACTATTGATCCAATTTTGATGCTATTTTTATACTTAATATCAGCTTTGTATGTAAAAAACTTATTTAATGGAATGTTTATTAAGACGTTGATAAAAAAATGATTTTTCATAAGAAATAAGTGATTCCAATTTAATAAATGTTTATTTATTTTGGATTCAAAATATTTTATTTCTCCTTTTTGTCAGTTTTTTTATCAGCTTTCTTTGCAGCTTTCTTTGCAGCTTTCTTTGCAGTTATATTGATTTTAATTGGGTGAGTTATTTCTTTGTGAATTGTGAGATTAACATCATACTCACCTAAACTTTTAATTTTATTAGAAAAGGAAATATTTTTTTTATCGATTTCAAATCCTTTTTCAGATAATAATTTTGATATTTGAATTGTAGTTATTGAACCAAACATTTTATCTTCTGACCCTACTTTAACTGGAATTTCAATATTTAATTCACCAATTTTTTTTGCTAGTTCTTTAGCGTCATTAAGAATTTCTTCTTGTTTATTTTTTGTTTGCTTTAAAATTTCATTTAATGATTTGGTATTAGATTTATTAGCTAAAATTGCAAATCCATTTGGTATAAGATAGTTTCTTCCATAACCGTTCTTAATTTTTATGGTATCATTTTTAAACCCTAATCCAGGTACATCTTTAACAAGTATAACATTCATATTATTGTGAGTCAGTTGAATAAGGTAGTAACCCTAAGTGTCTAGACCTTTTAATTGCTTGAGCAACTTTTTTCTGATATTTTAAACTGGTACCTGTAATTCTTCTAGGTAAAATTTTTCCTTGATCATTTATAAATTGTTTAAGGAAGCCAGGGTCTTTATAATCAATATATTTAATACCGCTCTTTTTAAATCTACAAAATTTCTTTTGTTTGCTAGATCTATCTATTGATTCATTTTGAAGTGCTGAGTTAAATTGACTTTTCATTTCTTAACTTTTTTTTTGTTGAATTCTCCTTTCGCTCTTCTAGCATTAAATTCGATACCATCTTTACACAAAGATACAGTTATGTACCTTAATACAGAATCATCTCTAATCATTTCTTTTTCAAGATCTTTTACAACATCTATCTTGTCAGATTCATATTGAAATAAGTGAAAAAAACCTGTGTTTTTGTTTTTAATTGGATATGATAAATTTTTAAATCCTAGAGCTTCATTACATATAAAATTTACTTCGCTCTTTTTTAAATGTTTTTCATATTTTTTTACAGTATCCTCTACCTGGTTATCTGATAGAACGGGGTTTAATACGAATACCGTTTCATAATTTTTGTTCATAATAATTTATTAAAATGCGATGCAAAAGTACTGTTTTGAATTTAAAAAAATAATTATTTTACTAAAAATTCTTTTTTACCAATGATATATGAATTAGTATAAAATGTTATAGTATGTTTTCCTAATGTAAAATCTTCATTTTTTTGATATTCTACACTAAATGATTTTACTGATTTATCTATTAAGATTTCTTTTTTAAGGGAGTAAAATAACTCTCTGTTTTCATATGTAAATGATCCTGATCCTTTTGAAATATCATACATAACACTTCCATTTGGCTTTTCAATTCTTATATAGATATCAATAACTTCAATTTTTGCAATTTCATTTTCACTAATCTCTATATCTATAATAATTTTGTTAATTAATCTATTTCTGAATGAGTTTTTAAATCTTTTATTATTTTTAGAAACACCAAATATTTCAACATTATTAAGTTCAATTCTTGAAGCATAGTTTACCTTTTCTTGAAGTGTTTCTTTTGTTTCGTTTATAGTTGAAATTTTATCATTTAATGTATTTATTTCTACTTTTTGATCATTATTTTCTTTGAATAGTTGTTCATTTATTGATTTGAGTTTTTTGATTTCATCATCTTGTGCAATTAATAATTCTTTATAACCATCTACTTTATTCTGTAGTCTATTTATTTGGGAATATGCTCTACTTCTAAAATCTTTTTTTTCTTTTTCAAGGTTTTCCTTAATAATTATTAAGGAATCAATTTCTCCTCCTAGTTGTGATATAGTTAATATTTTATCTCCTAGTAATATTGATATTGAATCTAATTCATTATAAACTATATCCATTTCAATTTGTTTCTTAACTCTTTCTTTTTCTGATTCTATTGAATTGAATATTAATATGCCAGTACTTATTATTAAAATAATAATTAAAGTAATTAAGCTATATATTATTTTTTTATTTTTCATTTACTTTAAAAATAGTTAATAACTTTTGAAGCTAAAAATTGATTAATGTTTTGTTAATTTTTATCTATATTATTAAAGAATTTCTGCAATAAGAAATATAAAATTATTTTATTACTTTAAATAATCTATTCCATCTGATTTTTTTGAAAAAAGATTCTTTATTATCTATTGATAACCAAATAAAAGATGCTTCCCCAAGTACATGATCTTCAGGAACAAAACCCCAAAATCTTGAATCTTCTGAATTGTGACGATTATCTCCCATCATAAAATAGTAGTTTTGAATAAATTTATATTCTTTGACTTCTATATCATCGATATATAATTTATCTCCTTCTATCTGAATATTATTATGATGTTCATAATCAACAATTGTACTTCCATATTTTAAAATGTTTTCTTCATTAATTTTAATTTTCATATCTTTTTTTGGAATTGTTAGAGGTCCATAAAAATCAGTATTCCAAGTTAATTTATTTCCATCTGGAAATATTGAAAAGCTATTTTGGTATTTTTCCATTTTTCCGCTTACTAAATCTTGAATAAAAGGTTCATTTTTTAATTTTTCTGCTATTGATTTTTTGGTATTAATAAAATATCCACCTTGTGTTTTACTATATTCCCAAATATTGTATTTTTTAAATATTCTTGGATTTATTGTTTGATCAGTCCTAACATAAAATCTGTATTGCATCTCTATTGGTAGGTTTGATGTATCTGCATTTATAATTAATTTACCGTCAGATATTTCTAAAACATCGCCCGGTAAAGCAACACATCTTTTAACATAATAAGTTTTTAAATCTATTGGCTTATCTAATTCTCTAGGATAATTAAATACAACAACATCATTTCTTTCAATTTCAGAGAATCCAGGGAATCTAATTTGTGGTAATTTTATCCATTCAAGGTACGAAGGTATGTTAGTACCCCATATTTTTTGGTGAGTTAAAGGTACTTGTAAGGGAGTCATAGGTGTTCTTGGCCCATAATTTAATTTGTTAACAAACAAGAAATCACCAACTTGAAGTGTTGTTTCCATTGAAGGAGTTGGAATTGTAAATGCTTCAAAAGTTGCCCATCTTATTAAACTAGCAGCTATAACAGCAAAAATAAGTGCATCAAACCACTCTCTTATTGGACCTTTTGCGTTTTTTGGCATGTGCGAATATAAAATTTAATTTTAAAATATATTTATCTAATTTGTTAAAAAAATTAAAAATTAAATTTTAATGATATGCCCACTGTATTTATCATTTGTATTTTTTCTACAGTTGGATTTATTTTCAATGTTAAATCTTCATTTAAATTAAACTCATTTAGATGAGCGAAAACATGAGCATCAACAATATTTAGTAAATAATACACTCCTGTAAAAATTATTAATAAGTCTCTATTTCTTCTCCAAAAGTCCATATTTCTCTCAAGTGATGATTTACTAAAATTAGGAAATGGATTTATAGTTGACTCTATTCCGTCTACCTCAAATAATAACGCATTTCTAAATTCATTGTACATACCATTATTAAATTTTATATAATGTCCTATTACTAGATAGCCACCATATATTACTGGTACTTTCCAATACTGTTTATTATATATTTGACCTAAGCCTGGTAAAATTGCTGAAAGCGTGGAAGCTTTTTTTGGATTTGATTTTGTTACATTAGTAATTGTATCAATTTCAATTAAATTATTTTGACTATGGACATATGATGTATTAGTGAATAGTATTATTATAATAATTCTTAACATTATATAATATCTAATAATTCAAGTATCCTATTTAGATCATTGGTTGATTTGTAAGGAATAATTAATTCTCCTTTTTTTGAGTTACCACTTATTTTTATTTTAGTACCTAAAAAAGAAGATATTTTAGATTCTAATTTTTCTATTTCTTTATCTATTGATGGCACTTCTTTTTTTAATTTTTTAATTTTATTTACTTTTCTTACTAGGTCTTCTATATTTCTTACGGATAATTTTTTTTCGATTATTTGTTTATAAATTTCTAATTGCATTTCACTTGTTTCTATTGTAATTAAAGTTCTTGCATGACCCATTTGTATCTTATCTTCCATTATTCCTTTTTGTATAGTTGGTGGTAATTTTAATAATCTTAAATGATTATTAATTGTAGATCTATCTTTTCCTACTCTTTTTGCAAGGTTTTCTTGATTAATTTTTAACTCATCAATTAGTTTTTTATATGATATTGCAATCTCAATCGAATTTAAATTTTCTCTTTGAATGTTTTCAATTAATGCTATTTCTAACATTTCATCATCTTTCGCATTTTTAATAAATGCAGGGATAAACTTCAAATTTGAAATTTTTGAAGCTCTATATCTTCTTTCGCCAGATATTAGTTGGTAGTTATCAGAATTTATTTTTCTAACTGTAATAGGTTGAATAATTCCGTGTGTTAAAATTGATTTTGCTAGTTCTTCTAAGTGATCTTTATTAAAATATGATCTTGGTTGTTGTTTGTTAATTTTAATTTTATTTATATCTATTTCTTCAAAAAGACTACTTTTATTTTTTTTAGTTGAACTTCCTAGTAAAGCATCTAGCCCTCTTCCTAAGGCTTTTCTTTTATTCATTATATTTTTTCTTTTACTAATTTATTTTTATCGATCAATTCCTTTGCTAAGTTAAGATAACTTAAAGAACCTTTGCACTCAGCATCATATGATATAGCAGGAATTCCATATGAGGGTGCTTCACTTAATCGAACATTTCTTGGGATAATAGTTTTGAAAACTAGTGATTTAAAGTGCTTCTGAACTTCTTCAACAACTTGATTGCTTAATCTTAATCTTACATCGTACATACTCATTAATATACCTTCAATAGATAAATTATTATTTAGATTAGATTGAATTAGTTTGATGGTTTCTAGTAATTTACCAAGACCTTCAAGAGCAAAATATTCACATTGTACTGGAATAATGATTGAGTCTGAAGCAACAAGAGAGTTTATAGTAACTATTCCTAAAGAAGGAGAACAGTCAATTATAATAAAATCATATTTATTTTTAATCTTTTCTAGACAGGTTTTCATTCTTATTTCTCTATTTTCTAAATCTACCATTTCTACTTCTGCTCCAACTAAATCAATATCAGATGGTAGAAGATGTAAATAATCAAGGTCAGTTTTTATTATATATTTATTTTCAATTTTTTGCTCAATCATACATTCATAAATGCTTTTATTTATATCCTCTAAATCTATTCCAAGGCCAGATGTTGAATTTGCTTGAGGATCAGCATCTACCAATAATGTTTTATACTCTAATGCAGCTAGACTTGCTGCAAGATTAATTGATGTTGTTGTTTTTCCTACACCACCTTTTTGATTTGCAATTGATATTATTTTACCCATATAGTATTAAAATACAACTTTTTAAAGAATATTTATTAGTTATTCTTTTTTTTTGATTCTTGTTTTGCTTTCATAGCTTCCTCTAGTCTTAGCTGGAAACTTGATTTTTTCTTATTTATTGTTTTTTTCCTATTGATTTCTATTTCTTTTTTTAATTTTTCATCATCTACAAATCTTTTAAAAATAATTATTTGAGCATATGAAGCTACATTTGATAGAAAATAATAATAAGTTAATCCAGATGAAAAATTATTAAATATAAATAAAAACATAAATGGGAAAACATATTGAACAGTTTTCATAGGTCCTTCAATTGTCTGCATTTGACTATTAGCTTGATTTATAAGAAGCGTCGATACAGTCATTAGTAATGTAAATAAACTTATATGATCACCATAAAATGGAATTGTAAAAGGAAGATTTAATATGGAATCATAATTTGATAAATCTTGAGCCCATAAAAATGATTTACCTCTTAATTCAACAGAATTTGGTATAAAATAAAAAATTGAAACTAAAATTGGAAGTTGAAATAGTAATGGTAAACATCCTCCTAAAGGACTTACGCCTGTTTTTTGATATAGTTCCATAATCTCTGCTTGAGATTTTTGCATATCCCCATCGTGTTTATCCTTAATTTTTTTTATTTCAGGGTTTAACACTTTTAATTTTGCCATTGATATATGAGACTTATAAGTAAGAGGTGTAATTATTAACCTAATCAATAGTACCATCAAAAATATAATTAGACCGTAATTAGTTGTTAGGGTTTCTAAAAAATTAAAAATTGGTATGATTATGTTTTTATTAAAGAAATTAACTCCAATCCATCCAAGGTTTATATTTTGATAAAAATCATTATCAATATCTTTCATAAGTGAGTACTTATTAGGTCCAAAAAAGTATTGAAATGATATACCTTCATTTATCATTGAAATTTCTGTATTAATATTTAATGATTTAACAAAACTTGAATCCTCTAAATAAATAGATTCTAAATCTGAGTTAACAAATCCAGTTTCATTAATTATACCAGATGTAAAAAATTGTTGTTTACTTGTAATCCAAAGAAGACTTTCATTAACTGAGATATTTTGATTTTCTTTTGAAGAAGCTGATAAATAATCAAAGTCTTCACTTTTATAATAATAATTTATGGTTGTTTGTAATTTTTCATTAGATATGTTTTTTTCCTGATGATGAATTTTGTTTAGCCAATTAATCTTTAATGTCTTATTACTAGATGAATTATCATTATATGAAATATCATTTTCTACTAAATATGAATTGTTTTTTAGTAAATAAGAAATAGTTATAGTATTTGAATCATTAGAGATTGCCTTAAAAGTTATCCGTATTTCTTCATCAGATTTTCTAGTTGAATGTTTAAAAATAATTTTATCTAAATCAATTTTATTTTTAGATGTTAATTGATAATTAATATTACTTTCTTTATGACCATAAATTTTTACTTGATTACCTTCTGTATTTTTAAATTTTTTTAAAAATACATTTAGAATCTTTGCACCCTTTGAATTAAAATCAATTACTAAATTTTCATTTTCAATAGTTATAGTTTCTTCTTTATTATTATTGTTACTTGAATAATTTTCATTTAAAATTTCATTTGTATTATTCGAAATAGTAACTTTTTCATTAGTTATTTTTTCTGTTTCAGTAATTTCATCTTCTATAATAGGAGCTTGATTAGGACTGAAATATGAATAGTAAACAACTATTAACAACATTATAAGAGTAAATCCTATTAATTTATTATTGTCCATTTTTAATTTCTTTAATTTTTTTTACAAAACTTATAAATAAAGGATGAGGATTTAAAACTGTGCTTTTATATTCAGGATGATATTGTGTAGCTAAGAACCAAGGATGATTTTTTAATTCTATTATTTCAACTAGATTATGTTTTTTATTTATTCCAGTAACCATCATACCATTATCTATAAATTCATTTAAATATTTATTATTAAATTCAAATCTATGTCTATGTCTTTCGTTTATAGATGATTTTTTATATGCCTTTCTTGCTATTGAATTTTTAGATATTTCACATTCATAAGATCCTAATCTCATCGTTCCTCCTTTATTTTTTATATTTATTTGGTCTTCCATTAAATTTATTACTGGATTTTTAGTTTTCTTATTAAATTCATAAGAATCTGAATCTTTTAATTTCAATACATTTTTTGCAAATTCTATACTAGCACATTGCATTCCTAAACAAATACCAAAAAAAGGTATTTTATTTTTTCTGATATAGTTTATGGCTATTATTTTTCCTTCAATTCCTCTATCTCCAAAGCCAGGAGCAACTATGATTCCATCTAAAGATTTTAATTTGTGTTTTATATTTTTCTTAGTAATCTCATCAGATGATATCCAAGTAATAATAATCTTTGAATTTAAATTAGCTCCAGCATGAATTAAAGATTCTGTTATTGATTTATAAGCATCATGTAAAGCAATATATTTCCCAACAATTCCAATTTTTATTATATATTTTGATGAATGTAAATTTTTTAAAAATTTACACCACTTATTCATTTTTAATGGTTTTTTATTTTTAAGATTTAGATATTCAAGAACTCTTATGTGTAATTTTTCATTTTTCATTAACATTGGTACATCGTAAATGGATTCTGCATCTATAGATTCGATGACTGAGTTCTTAGCAACATTACAAAATAGAGCTAGTTTATCTTTTATTTCTTTTCCTAAATTACGTTCTGTTCTACAAACTAATATATCAGGTTGAATTCCAGCTTCAAGTAATTTTTTTACTGAATGTTGAGTGGGTTTTGTTTTTAATTCTCCAGATGCAGCTAGATAGGGTATTAGTGTTAAATGAATTGATAAAAAATCATCTTTTTTTAAATCTTGTTTTGCTTGTCTGACAGCTTCAAAAAATGGTAAAGATTCAATATCACCAATGCATCCTCCTATTTCTGTTATAATTATTTCGAAATCATTATTTTTTCCAATTTTAAAAAATCCATTTTTTATTTCATCAGTTATATGGGGAATTACTTGAACAGTTTTTCCTAAAAACTTACCTTCTCTTTCCTTTTTTATTACATTATTATAAATTCTTCCAGTAGTTACATTATTGTCTTGTGATGTAATTATATCAAGAAATCTTTCATAATGACCTAAATCTAAATCAGTTTCAGCTCCATCTTTTGTAACATAACATTCTCCATGTTCATATGGGTTCATGGTTCCTGGATCAATATTTAAATATGGATCAAACTTTTGAATTGTCACCTTATAACCTACTGATTTAAGGAGTAATCCTAGAGAGGCAGAAATAATTCCTTTTCCTAGTGAAGATGTTACACCACCCGTTACGAAAATATATTTTTTTGACATGTTTATTGTTTATGTACAGTAACGGGTAACAAAACTAAGACAAATAATGATATTCTGATGATAAAAATTAATTTTATTAAAAAGAAGAATGAATAATTTAGATTTGCAGATGGATATGAATATTGAAAGTAAACTAGATTCTGATTTAAATTTAAAAAAAGTAATTAAAACTATACAAAAATCAAAAATTGATACTTATTTAGTTGGAGGTTATGTTAGAGACCTTTTTTTAAATAGAGATTGTAAGGATATTGATTTCATGACTATAGGTGATCCTTTTGATTTAGTCAATAAAATTTCTAATGAAAATAAACTTTCTTCCGTAAAGATTTTTAAAAATTTTGGTACTGCTTCAATTTCTAATAATAATTGTCAATATGAATTTGTGAGAGCAAGAAAAGAATCGTATTCAAGAGATTCTAGAAATCCATCAGTTTCTATTGGTTCTTTTAAAGATGATATTAATAGAAGAGATTTTACAATTAATTCTATGGCAATTTCTATAAATAAAAAATATGGTAAATTATTTGATAATCTAAATGGTCTAGATGATTTAAAGAATAAAATCATAAAAACATGTGATGAGCCTAATAAAACTTTTGAGGATGATCCATTAAGGATGATGCGGGCTATTCGATTTGCAACACAATTAAACTTTGATATTGATCCCAATACATTTCAATCAATTATAGATTCAGCAGAAAGAATAAATATTATAAGTAAAGAAAGAATATCTTCAGAACTTAATAAGATTATACTTTCTAATAACCCATCTTATGGTTTTAAACTATTATTTACTACTAACTTATTAAATTTTTTTTTTCCAGAAATGAAAAAACTTTATGGTGTAGATAAAATAAATAATCATGCTCATAAAGATAATTTTTATCACACTCTTGAAGTTTTAGATAATGTTTCTAAAATGTCTAATTCACTATGGTTAAGATGGTCAGCCATATTACATGATATAGCTAAACCATTAACTAAAAGATATAATGAAAAAAGCGGATGGACATTTCATGGCCATGAAGATTTAGGCGCAAAAATTGTACCTAAAATTTTTAGAAGTTTGAAATTGCCATTAAATGAAAAAATGAGGTATGTTCAAAAGTTAGTTAAGTTACACTTAAGACCTATAGCTTTAGTTAATAATAGTATAACAGACTCTGCAGTAAGAAGATTATTATTTGAAGCAGGAGAAGATATTCAAGATTTAATGTTATTGTGTAGAGCTGATATTACTACTAAGAATCCAAAAAAAGCAATTAAATATTTAAAAAATTTTGATATAGTTGAAAAAAAAATGGAATTAGTTGAAGAAAATGATAAAGTAAAAAATTTTCAACCTCCTGTTTCAGGTGAAGAAATAATTGATATTTTTGCAATTAAACCATCTAAAATTGTTGGGATATTAAAAAATGAAATTAAAGAACAAATTTTAGATGGAAAAATTAAAAATAATAAGAAAGAAGCTATAGACTTACTGATAAAGTTAGGTGAGTCTCATGGTTTGAAACCAATAAAATAAATATTATGAAATTAAATTATTTAATATTATTTCCAATTGCATGTATTGGTCTAAGTATTTCACCAATATTAGCTCAGAATCCATTAGCTCAAACTGATAATTTTGAAATACAAAAATCTATCTATCAAAAAGCAAAAAGCTATAATGATCCTAATGTTGCTATTACGGCTCTTTATAATATGGTTGCTATTCAACCAGAAAATATTTTACTTAAGGACTCTTTAATGAAAGAGTATTTTGCAATATCACAATGGGCTGCTTCATATATGGTTTCAAGAGAGATTCTTACTTTGGAGCCTAATAATTTAATTGCACTTGAGATTTCCTGTGTGACACTACAAAATTTAGGTTTAAAACAACAGGCATTAAATGAATATGAAACTTTATATTTAAAAACTGATAGAGTGGATATACTTTATACAGTTTCTTATTTACAGTTTGAACTTTCAAATTTCAATGAAAGTTTAACAAATTTAGATATTCTTATTAATAATGATTTAACTAATGAAATGTCTGTAAGTGTTAGTAAATCTGATGATACTCGACAAGATATATTGATGCGTTCCCAATTACATTATCTTAAAGGATTAATATATTCTGAGCAAGATAATAATGAGTTAGCTAAAATTTCTTTTGAAAAATCTTTAGAAATTTCACCTGAATTTGAAAATGCTGCAGATAAATTAAAGTTACTATAAAGTCATTTCTTCAAATTTTCCATCTATACACTGAAATGTTTTTTTTCTATATTTATTTATCAAATTATAATTATGAGTAGTCATAATTATAGTTGTTCCATTATTATTTATATCAATTAATAATTTTAAAATATTTTCTGCAACTTCAGGGTCTAAATTTCCAGTTGGTTCATCTGCAATAATTAATTTTGGATTGTTAACAAGAGCTCTAGCTATAACTAGTCTTTGTTGTTCTCCTCCAGAAAGTTCATAAGGATAATTTTTTGATTTGTTTGATAAACCGACTTTATCTAATAAGTAATTAATTTTTTCATTGATTTCCATTTTATTTTTCCATCCTGTACAATCCATAACAAATTTTATATTTTCATATGCATTTCTATCTTGAAATAATTGAAAGTCTTGAAAAATTATACCTATTTTTCTTCTTAAAAATGGTAGACGATTTTTTTTAATTTTATTTATTTTTTCTCCATCAATTATGATTTCACCCATTTTTAAGGGTATATCTGAATATAAAGTTTTCAATAATGAACTTTTCCCACTTCCTGTTTTACCAATAATATAAATAAAATCACCCTTATTTAATTTTAAGTTAACATTATTTAATATTGTTTTATAATGATGAAAAATTGAGGCATTTTTAATATTAACAATATTAAATTCTTCTGAAGTCATCTTAAGATATTTTTAATTTTTCTAATTTACCAAATGGTAGAGAATTTATATAATTTATAATTTTTTCATCTGAATCTTTAATATTATAATTTCTTAATTTAATTATCGGTCTATCTGCTCTAAAATAATCCACAAGTATCATGTCTTTATTCCTTAACTGAATATAGTCTGGTATTTTAGCTTTACCTTTAATTTTTATAATATACATATTAAAAAATGGCAAACCAGATTCGCACCGCTACAACCACTTACCCTTGCTTCCTTCCAGACCTGGGGGATTCAGTAGGAGCTGGTCGTACTAGCTTGCCACTTTAAAATTAATAAAATCAATATTGATTACCTTTTTTTTATAATTTTATATTTAAAAAATTTTTAATAATGAAAATAAATTCTTTTTTAAATAAAAATCTTAAGGTAAGTTTTTCATTATTTTCAATTTTAATTCTTTTTCATACTACTAAATTATTTTCTCAAAATTCTTTTTCTCTAGGAGTAAAATCTTATTATTCTTCTTCTAATATCAATTTTTATAATAACTTTTTTCCATCTAACATTAAGACTAATCCACTTGAATCATATGGTTTATCTTTTGTTTCTGAAATTCAAAATGATAAAAATGTGGGGCTTAGAATAGAATTCTCTAAAGTTAGTAAAGGATGGAATCAATATTTTTTAGATGGTGATTTTTATAAATCAAAAACTACTTATATCAATCTTCCAATACTTATGAATGCGTATTTGGGTAAATCAAAAACGAAATTTATATTTAGTTTAGGGCCATTTTTTGATTTTTTGTTAAATCATTCTAAAGAATATCAATTATTAATTGAAAATCAAGATTTAGTTTTTAATGCTGATTATAATTCTTCTAGAGATAATAGTTTTGGTTATGGTTTAATGGTTTCAGGAGGTATTTCATTTGACCTCAATAATAACAAGATTCAATTACTTTCTTCTTTTCAATATAATTTAGATAATCTTATTGATGTGTCAGAAAAATCTGTTTTTTTACCTGATATCTCCAATTTTAATACATTTACTATTTCATTGGTTTATTTATTTAAAATCATAAATTAAAATGAAGTATACATTTCTTAAATATTTACTATAAGAAGTTTTATTTCATAAAAAATATTTGTTATTAATTTACTAAAGTATAAATTAGTGCTATGTTAGATATTAAAAAATGGTGGTTAAATTGTTTTACTCGTTAATGCGGTTAGCTACTTTTTTATATAAAACCCAAGCGAACTGCTTGGGTTTTTTTTTGTTATAAAGTTTACTAAATATTTATTAATGAAAAAGTTATTAAAAAATTTATATAATCATAAAATAATGAATAAAGAAGAAGCTAAATCTGCTTTATTCTCCCTTACAGATGGAAGTGCTAATAGTTCTCAAATAGCATCTTTTCTGACTGTATTTTTAATGAGAGATATATCTATAGATGAACTTGATGGTTTTAAAGAAGCTATGATTGAAATGGCATTAAAATTAGATGTTGATAATGAAAATCTAGTAGATCTATGTGGTACGGGTGGAGATGGTAAAGATACATTTAATATATCAACGGTATCTTCTTTTGTAGTAGCTGGAGCAGGAATAAAAGTTTCTAAGCATGGAAATTATGGAGTTTCTTCCTCCTGTGGTTCTTCTAACATAATATCTCATTTTGGACATAATTTTTCCAATAATTTAGAACATATTAATAAATCCTTAGAAAAATCTAATATTTGTTTTTTACATGCTCCTTTATTTCATCTTTCTTTAAAAAATATTTCTCCAATAAGATCTGAATTAGCTGTAAAAACTTTTTTTAATATGTTGGGCCCAATGGTTAATCCGCTTCAACCAAAAAGTCAACTTATAGGTGTTTTTAATAAAAAAATATTTCAATTATATTCAAATATTTATAAAAAATCAGATAAAAACTATTGTATAGTTCATAGTTTAGATGGTTATGATGAAGTATCTCTAACTTCTCCTTTTAAATTGTATTCAAACAAATATGATTCAACATTTACATCAAAAGATTTAAACCTTAGTAATACATTATCTAAAAACCTTGAGGGAGGAAATAATATTAAAGATTCAGCAAAAATATTTATTAATATTTTAAAAAATGAGTCATCTAAAGAGCAATTAGATGTTGTTTTGGCTAATGCAGGTATAGCTATTTATTGTTCTCAAAGGTTAAATTCTATAAATGAAGGTATAAGTTTTGCTAAGGAATCTATAGAATCTGGAAATGCTTATAAGTGTTTTAAATCTTTTATATCAAAATGATTAATATCTTAAAGGAAATTGTAGATAATAAAAAAAAAGAGTTAGAGTTTTTGAAAAATAAAATTCCAATTCAAAAGTTAGAAAAATCTATTTATTTTGAAAGAAAGACATATTCTATGCAAAAATCTTTGTTAAATAAATCTGGTATAATTTCTGAGTTTAAAAGAAAATCACCTTCAAATCCCAATATAAATTTAAATGCTAATTTATTACAAGTAACTAATGGATATCAGAAAGCTAATTCGAGTGGTGTATCAATTTTAACTGATAAACAATTTTTTGGTGGAGAAATTAATGATTTATTAGAATGTAGAACTAACTTATCGGTTCCAATATTACGAAAAGATTTTATAATCAATGAATATCAGATAATCGAATCTAAATCTATTGGGTCTGATGCTGTACTATTAATAGCATCATGTTTAACTAAGAAAGAAATTGTAAGTTTATCTAGATTATCAAAGTCATTAGACTTAGAGGTTTTAATTGAAGTTCATTCAGAATATGAATTAAATAAATCATTAAATCAGTTTGTAGATATAGTAGGTGTTAATAATAGAAATTTAAAATTATTTAAGACTGATATTAATACATCAATTAATCTATCTGATTTAATTCCTAAAGAATTCTGTAAGATATCAGAGAGTGGTATTTCTTCGATAGATCAAGTTAAGATATTAAAGAATTGTGGATATAATGGTTTTCTCATTGGTGAAAACTTTATGAAATCAAATAATCCATCAAAAAAATGTCTAAAATTTATAAATTCTCTTAAATGAAAAATTATAAAATTAAAATCTGTGGGATTACAAATGAGAGGAATTATAATGATATTAAAAATTATCCTATAGATTATTTTGGTTTTATATTTTATGAAAAGTCTACAAGATATTTACTCAAAAATAATAATGTAAATTTTATAAAATCAATTAAAAATAAGGTAGGTGTTTTTGTGGATGAAAATATTAATTATTTGTTAGAATTATGTGAAAAATATAATTTTAATATTGTTCAACTTCATGGGAATGAAAGTGAAGATTATTGTAAAAATCTTAAAAATAATGGAATTAAAGTAATAAAATCATTTCTTATTAACTCAAATGATGATTTAAAAAATATTAATCTTTATACTAATTATGTAGACTATTTTTTATTTGATTACAAGTCTAAAAAGTACGGAGGATCTGGAATAAATTTTAATTGGGAATTGCTAAATAATATAGAAATAAAGAGGCCTTATTTTCTTAGTGGAGGTATTTCTTTAAAGAATATTAATAATATTAGTTTTATAGAAAATCAGAATAATCTCTATGCAATAGATCTTAATAGTAAATTTGAAAAACATCCTGGATTTAAAGATATAAAAATGATAGATAAACTTTTTAAAAAATAAACTATGGGATATAATGTTAATGATTATGGTTTTTATGGTGATTTTGGCGGTGCTTATATTCCTGAAATGCTTTATTCAAATATTGAAGAGCTAAATAAAAACTACCTATCAATAATTAATAAAAAATCATTTAATAATGAATTTGAATATTATCTTAAAAATTATGTTGGAAGACCTACACCGTTATACTTTGCAAAAAGATTATCAAAAAAATATAAATCTAAAATATATTTAAAAAGAGAAGATTTGTGTCATACTGGCGCCCATAAAATAAATAATACCATTGGACAAATATTACTTGCTAAAGAACTTAATAAATATAAGATAATTGCAGAAACTGGAGCAGGTCAACATGGCGTAGCTACCGCTACTGTATGTGCTTTAATGGGTATGGAATGTGTTATATACATGGGGGAAGTGGATATTAATAGACAAAAACCTAATGTTGAAAGAATAAAAATACTAGGTGCAGAAGTTAAATCAGTAAAATCCGGAAGCAAGACATTAAAAGATGCTACTAACGAGGCAATGAGACACTGGATAAATAATCCTGATGATACTCACTATATTATAGGCTCAGTTGTTGGCCCTCATCCATACCCTGATATGGTTGCAAGATTTCAATCTATAATTTCAGAGGAGTTGTTAGAACAATTAAAAGAAGTTGAAGGTAGAGAATATCCAGATTATATTTTAGCATGTGTAGGAGGTGGGAGTAATGCAGCTGGTATTTATTATCATTATTTAGATAACTCTAAAGTTAAACTAGTTGGTATTGAGGCTGCAGGGCTTGGTATAAAATCAAAAAAATCAGCTGCAACAACCAAACTTGGTAAAAAAGGCATATTACATGGTAGTAAGACACTTCTTATGCAAGATGAAAATGGTCAAATCACTGAACCTTATTCTATTTCTGCTGGCCTTGATTATCCTGGTATTGGTCCTCTTCATTCTCACCTATACGAATCTAAGAGAGGTATTTATCTTAATGTAGAAGATAATGATGCTATGAATGCTGGAATAGAATTAAGTAGACTTGAAGGGATTATTCCTGCAATTGAAACTGCACATGCACTTGCTGTTTTTAATAGATTAGATATTAAAGATAAAGTAGTAGTAGTTAACCTTTCAGGTAGGGGAGATAAAGACCTTGAAACGTATATTAAATGTGGAAAATATTAAGATGAATAGGATAAATAAACTTTTTAATAAGAAGAAAAATATTTTAAGTATTTATTTTACAGCTGGATATCCAGATTTAAATGACACTATTGAAATAATAAAAATACTGGATGAATGTGGAGTTGATATGATTGAAATTGGTATGCCATTTTCGGATCCAATAGCTGATGGACCAATAATCCAGGAGAGTAGTAAAAAAGCAATAGATAATGGAATGAATATTAAATTATTATTTAATCAATTATTAAATATTAGAAAATTTACTCAAATCCCAATTATTTTAATGGGATATATTAATCCTGTATATCAATTTGGATATAATAATTTTATAAATAAATTAATTGAGTGTGGAATAGATGGAGTTATCTTACCAGATCTTCCTTTAAATGATTATTTAGATAGTTTTAAGCAAGAATTTGATATGAACAATTTATCTTATATATCTCTAGTTAGTCCAAATACTTCGGTTAATAGAATAAGACAGATTGATAATTTATCTAAAGGTTTTATATATGTTGTTTCATCATCTTCAATAACTGGGAAAAAAAGTGATTTTACTAAAAGTCAAATACAATATTTTAATACTATTAATAAACTTAATCTAAGTAATCCTACTATAATAGGTTTTGGTATTTCAGATAAGAAATCTTTTCAAAATGCTTGTAAATATTCTAATGGTGCAATAATTGGGACTAAATTTATTCAGTCTATACCTAAGTCCATACCTAATAATAATTTAAGAAAAAATATAGAAAAATATATTTTTTCTATTAGGTAGAAATTATTATTA
>TARA_B110000438_G_scaffold66672_1_pt1 | contig 33407 bp, 30 predicted proteins | sample TARA_B110000438 | Tara Oceans TARA_B110000438 (sample SAMEA4398413) | marine metagenome | biome: Polar Biome; feature: [MES] marine water layer (ENVO:01000295) within the mesopelagic zone...; material: water (ENVO:00002006), including particulate matter (ENVO:01000060) such as...... | reverse complement strand
CTTTTCTTTGAGCAAGGCTTCACTCATGTCTATGCCGTTGATTTACCCAAATTGCGGTCCCTCATGCATCTAGATACAATTTTTACACGGATAAATAAAGATGAGGCCTTAGTATACCCTCCTCTATTTTTAGATGGAGTGTATAAAGGTCAGTCTATTATGACTTATAGGCTCCAAGAAGGTGATACCGTAGCTAATTCATCACCAGATAGTAAAACATTGCTAGAGCTCTTAGCTGAGGATGGAATCGTATTAAATCCTATCAAATGCGGTGGTGACAGTCCTCTTAATCAAGACCGAGAGCAGTGGACTGAAGGTGCGAATGCATTTGCTATTAAGCCAGGGGTAATCATTGGATATGAACGAAATATAAAAACTCTAGAAGAGCTTAGAAATAATGGTTATACCGTAACAACCGCACAAACATTTCTAGCTGATCCTCAGCGATTTGATGAGGGGAAAGTGATGATTACCATCGAAGGCTCAGAGCTATCTCGTGGTCGTGGTGGAGCAAGGTGCTTGACACTTCCACTTATTCGTGAGATGAATTATGAGTAGACAGAACCCAACCGTAATTATTGCACTTGGTGGAAACGCTATATCTCCCAAAAATGAAGCGGGAACCATTGAGCAACAATTTAAGCATACCAGAGATAGCTTAAAAAGTGTCATGAGCTTCGTAAAGAAACGCTATAATATTTGCATCACTCATGGTAACGGACCGCAAGTTGGAGCCGAACTCTTAAAAACAGAGATGACCGAATCAGTGATTCCACCACTTCCATTAGGTGTTTTAGTAGCCAATACTCAAGGTGCAATTGGGTATATGATTCAGCAATCATTACAAAATGAATTATATGCCGAGGATACCGAGCGTGAAGTAGTTACTTTTATTTCTCAAATGAAAGTGGATGGCAATGATTCTGCCATTGACAATCCAAACAAATTTATCGGAAAACGATATTCTGCAGAAGATGCCGAAAAGATGGTGTCAAAATATGGCTGGAAACTAAAAGAGCAAGAACCAGGAGAATGGCGTCGTGTAGTACCTTCTCCCACTCCATTATACATTTTCAATGGTCGCTCAATTAAACATTTAGTGGAATTCGGCACCATTGTTATTGCCGGTGGTGGTGGTGGAATTCCCGCATTTAATAAATCTGATGGATCCTTGAATGGTTTAGATGGGGTCATCGATAAAGATATGTCCGCAGCTTTATTGGGGCGAGTTCTAAAAGCCGAAGAATTATTTATTGTCACCGATGTTGACAATATCTATTTAAATTTCAATACACCAGAACAGAAATCCATTACCAATGCAACAACATCAGAAGTGGAAACTTGGCTTGAAAATGGGGAGTTTGGCGAAGGCAGTATGGCTCCCAAGATTCGTGCCGCAATTTATTTTTTAAAATATCATGGCCAAAAAGTAGTTATTACCTCACTTGATAAAATTGAGGATGCTATTCATGGCAATGCAGGAACAATTATTACCAATAAAGGAAACGAATGAAAATACATGAGTATCAAGGCAAGGCACTTCTTAAGAAGTACAATGTGCCAATTCAAGATGGATACGTGGTTGAAGACTTATCCCAAGTAGCATCTACTATTGAGAATGTTAGAAAAGATTTCAATTCTGATGCGGTTGTGGTGAAAGCCCAAATCCATGCAGGCGGTCGCGGAATGGGTGGCGGCGTAAAATATTCCCCTACTCCAGAATCAGCATTAGAAAATGCCACCAATATTTTAGGCATGGATCTTATCACGCATCAAACTGGTCCCAACGGACAAAAGGTGAGAAAATTATATATAACTGAAGCCCTTGATATTGAAGAAGAATTTTATGTTGCCATCACTTTAGATCGCTCTACTGGTAAAGATGTTTTTATGGTTTCTACCGAAGGTGGAATGGACATCGAAAAAGTTGCGGAAGAAACACCTGATAAAATTGTAAAAGAATGGGTTGATCCCTTACTTGGCATAAAATCTTTTCAAGCCCGTAAACTGGCTTTTGGGTTAGGCTTAACCGGTGATGCATTTAAAACAGCATGCAAAGTGTTCGTAAATATGTATAAATGTTATACTGAAACGGATGCCACAATTGTTGAGGTAAATCCATTGGTGCTTACAGATGATGGTAGAATCATTGCTTTGGATGCAAAATTTAATTTTGATGGTAATGCTATGTATCGTCAAAAAGAAATTGCAGAAATGCGCGATAATTTTGAAGAAGACCCTACTGAACTTGAGGCTAGTCAATTCAATTTGAATTATATCAAACTTGATGGTAATGTTGGATGTATGGTAAACGGTGCTGGATTAGCCATGGCCACTATGGACATCATCAAACTTGCAGGTGGTGAACCGGCAAATTTCTTAGATGTTGGTGGTGCTGCCAATGTTGAAACGGTAAAAAATGGATTCAAAATCATCTTGAAAGATGAAAATGTAAAAGCCATTATCATCAACATTTTCGGTGGTATTGTAAGATGTGACCGTGTGGCAAATGGAGTAGTTCAAGCGGTAAAAGAATTGAATTTAGATGTACCTGTGATTGTTCGATTAGAAGGTACAAATGCCATTGAAGCCAAGCAAATATTAGCCGATTCTGGTGTTGCAATTATTGCTGCTGATAGTATTCAAGATGCTGCAACTAAAGCTGTTAACGCCGCATTGGCCATTTAAGGAGAAGAAATGTCTATATTAGTAAATAAAAACTCAAGAGTTGTAGTACAAGGGATTACCGGTTCAGAAGGGTCATTCCACGCCACACAAATGTTAGATTATGGAACCAATATTGTTGCCGGAGTTACCCCCGGAAAGGGTGGGCAAACCGCATTAGATGGTAGAATACCCGTTTACAATTCAGTTGAAGAAGCAAAAAATGAAGCTGGGGCAGATACATCAATTATTTTCGTACCACCTCCATTTGCTGCTGAAGCTGTAATTGAAGCATCCTACGCTGGCATGGACCTTATTGTTTGTATTACCGAAGGTATTCCGGTTCAAGATATGGTGAAAGTTAAACGGGTTATTGATGAAAATGGTACACGTTTAATTGGACCTAATTGCCCTGGAATCATTACCGTTGATGAATGCAAATTAGGCATCATGCCTGGATTCATCTGCAAAAAAGGAAATATTGGTGTAATCTCTAAATCAGGGACACTCACCTACGAAGCTATTGGCCAATTGGTCAGCAATGGCATGGGACAAACCACTGCACTTGGAATTGGTGGTGACCCTATAATTGGTACCGATATGCGTGACGCATTAGAATTATTTGAGGCCGACCCTGAGACTGAAGGTATTGTTTTAATTGGCGAGATTGGTGGCCCAATGGAAATTGAAGCAGCTCGATGGGCTAAAGAAAATGTAACTAAACCAATCGTTGGTTTTATTGCAGGACAAACGGCACCTCCGGGACGACGTATGGGACATGCTGGTGCCATTGTTTCAGGTGGGGATGATACTGCTGAAGCGAAAATGAGAATTATGAAAGAATGCGGAATTGACGTATGCGAATCCGTAGCAGAAATTGGCCAAAAAATGAAGGCCGCGCTTGTACAACAAACAGAAGCTATTGCTTAACTTAAGGAAAGAAAATGACAAATAGAACATTTGCAATTATTAAACCCGATGCAGTAAAAAATAATAATACTGGATTAATTTTTGACCACATTCTAAAAGCTGGATTCAATGTACTATCAGCAAAATTAATCAAAATGACATTGGCCCAAGCAGAAGGTTTTTATGGCGTTCACGCAGAAAGACCATTCTTTGGTGAGTTGACTGAGTTTATGTCTTCTGGGCAGTGTATGGTATTAGCATTAGAAAAAGATAATGCTGTGCCTGCATGGAGAGAGACTATTGGTGCAACTAATCCTGAAGAGGCTGCAGAAGGTACTATCCGTCGATTATTTGCAACCAGCATTGGTGAAAATGCAGTTCATGGTTCAGATTCTGATGAGAATGCACAAAAAGAAATTGCATTTTTCTTCCCAGATACTGAACTTATCGCTAACAACTAAGGAAATATAATGGGATTTAAAGCATTACTCATCACCGTTTCTCTTCTTATAACGGCATGCGGTTCGAAGTCTGAACCTAAGATTGTTGATGTAAATAAGACACAAAAAGTACAATCTGCACAAAGCTGGGAGACGGCTGAAGAACTTCGTTTTATGTGGACACCACCAAAGGGGCCGAAAGGCAATGATTCAAAGTGGATCATCAATGATGACATTATGTTGTTTACGCCAGACACCCCGGGTGAATATTCAATTTCATTAGTGGTTGAGAATATGTTAGGTGATGTGTTGGGAGAAGAATCCTTTCTTTTAATTGCAGAAGAACCAATCGAACCAACACCTATAGAATCTACAATAACTGAAGAGCAAATTGATGAGCCTATTTCAAAAAAAGTTGAAGCAGAGAAAGTAAATCTACCATCAACAACTACTACCACAGAAGTTCAAGTTAAAAAGAAGGCTGTTGATAATCGACCTTTCACCATTCAAGTTGCTGCATGGCCCAGTCTTGAAGAAGCACGAAAAGACCAACTTTCATTAACTAAACATGGTATTGATGCCTATACACAACGTGTGTTTATAGAGAATAAAAATGCGTATTGGTGGCGTGTTCGTGTAGGTAACTTTTCTGATATTGACATAGCAAATAAAGTAAAAAAACAGATAGAAGATTTACGTGGAAGTTCTGTTTGGGTAGATAGAATTGATGAAAATTAATCCTATTCATTTAATTTGGTTTGAGATAGAATAAATATTTAAATTACATACTGCATTTTAATCTACTATTTAACAAAGAAGGTAAGTAATGGCTGTACCAAAGAGAAGACATTCGAAACAAAGAAGCAGAAAAAGACGTACGCATTGGAAATGTGCTTCGCCACAAACTGCTAAATGTTCACAATGCAACCATCAAAAATTACCCTACCGCGCATGTGCAAACTGCGGGTATTATAAAGGGACCCCTGTAATTTCCGCTCAAGGCGTTTAAGTACTAAAAATATGAAAATCGCCTTAGATGTTATGGGCGGAGATCTTGCACCTTTTTCTAACATTGAAGGTGCATTCTCTTATATAGAGGAAACCAAAGATTCCGCAACTCAGCTTTTATTGGTTGGTGATAAGCCAACTATCGAGAAAGCTATTTCTAAATATCCTCAATTCGCTGATAATATTCAAATTATTCATACCACTGAAGTGGTTGAGATGGATGAAAAACCATCACGAATATTTAGAACCAAACCAGATTCCTCATTAGTTAGATGCATTGATCTCATTAAAAATGGTGACGCTGATGCTGCCATTAGTGCAGGGAATACAGGTGCATTATTGGCAAGTTCTCTTTTCATGCTGGGTAAAATTAGTGGAATTCGCAGACCCGCATTAGCACCATTTATTCCCACTGAAAAAGGTGGTGTTATACTCTGTGATGCTGGTGCAAATGCAGATGTAAAACCACAACACCTTGTACAATTTGCATTGATGGCAAGTGCATATCTTGAAGTACAAGAAAATGTAAAATCACCACGTGTTGCTCTCATCAATATTGGTTCTGAAGAAGGTAAGGGAAATGAACTTTCTCGTTCTGCCTATCCCCTTTTAAAAGGTCATATTGAGAATTTTGTAGGCAATATTGAATCTCGATACTTTCTTAATGGTGATGTTGATGTTATCGTTTGTGATGGCTTTACCGGTAATATTATTTTAAAACTTACAGAAGGATTATTTAAAAATATTACTGAATTTTTGAAGGATAGCCTTTCAGACAATGGAACAGATGTATCACAATTTATGCCAATTCTTGGAAACTTGAAAACAAAATATGATTATGAAGAACATGGTGGAACTCCTTTATTAGGGATCAATGGTATTGTGATGAAATGCCATGGCTCCTCATCCAAACGATCTATTAAAAATGCAATTATTGCTGTGAAAAAATTCCATGACGCAAATCTAATTAATGAAATTGCAGACAGAATGTCAAAACACATGGATATATTCGAAGAAAATACAACCGTTAATGAAACCCAAACTGCGTAACGCAAACATAACTGCTGTAGGGAAATACCTCCCTAAAAATATTCTCACAAATGCCGACCTTGAAAAAATGGTGGACACAAATGATGAATGGATTCGTACGCGTACGGGCATACAAGAGCGACGAATTGTAGATAAAGGTGAGGCATCCGTAGAGATGTCTGTCAATGCCATCCAACAAATTTTAGATTCACGTAATTTAGACCCTACTGAAATTGATGCAATTATTGTGGGTACCGTTACTCCAGATATGCTTTTCCCATCTTGTGCTGCGTTAATCCAACATCGTATTGGTGCCACGAATGCGTGGGGATATGATCTCTCTGCTGCATGTTCTGGATTCATTTTTGCCCTTCAATCAGGCTCTGCACTCATTGAATCTGGCCAATGTGAAAAGGTCCTTATTGTTGGTGTAGATACAATGAGCTCTATTTTGGATTATGAAGATAGAAATACGTGTATTCTTTTCGGTGATGGTGCTGGAGCAGTACTCCTTGAACCCTCAGAAGAATATGGTGTAATTGATGCCATTATGCGAGTTGATGGTGGCGGTGGTGATTATCTTAAAATGCCTGCGGGAGGTAGTTTACATAGAGCCAGTCACGAAACCGTTGATAAAAAAATGCATTATATTCAACAAGATGGCAGAACCGTATATAAGTTTGCTGTAAAAGGAATGGCTGATATCTCTTATGAAGTAGCATCCAGAAATAATTTAACCAATGATGATATTGACTTATTTATCCCCCATCAAGCCAATAAACGCATCATTGATGCTGCCGCCAAACGATTAGGCCTCCCCGATGAAAAAGTGTTAATTAATATTAGTAAATATGCCAATACAACTGCAGGGACGATTCCTATTGGAATCGTAGAAGCTGTTGAAACTAAACGATTGAAAAAAGGGGACAACTTAATTCTTGCCTCTTTTGGTGCTGGATTTACATGGGGTGCCACATATATTAAATGGGGAATGGATAGCTAGATGAATCAAGCATTCTTATTCCCTGGACAAGGCTCACAATTTGTGGGGATGGCAAAAGATCTCTTCGATGATTTTCAATTTGCAAGAGATCGCTTTGAACAAGCCAATAATATTTTAGGGTATGATCTTTCTAATATTGCCTTTGAAGGTCCAGATGAAACGCTAAAGCAAACCCAATATACTCAACCTGCAATTTTTGTACATAGTGTAATAATTAATGATTTTCTTTCCAATAAAGGAATTTTACCCGTTGCAGTTGCTGGACACAGTTTAGGTGAATTTTCTGCATTGGTTTCTGCACAAGTACTCACATTTGAAGATGCACTTTCCATCGTGAAAGTTCGTGCCAACGAAATGGCGAAAGCTGGAGATTTACAGCCGGGTTCAATGGCGGTAATTTTAGGTGCTGATTTAGATCAATTAGAAACCATTTGTAATCAAAATGGAATCGTTTTACCTGCAAATTTAAATGCACCAGGGCAAGTGGTTATCTCTGGTGAAGTTGATGCAGTTGCGGATGCTATTACGACTGCTAAAGAAATCGGAATTCGTAGAGCGCTTCATTTGAATGTTTCGGGAGCATTTCATTCGCCATTAATGGCACCTGCAAGAGTTCCTTTATTAGAAGCTTTAGATTCCGTAAATTTCAAGGATGCAATAATCCCCGTTTATCAAAATGTTAGTGCGACACCCATTACTAAAGCAGATGAACTTAAAACAAATATTCTTAAACAACTCGAGTCACCTGTACGGTGGGCAGAAATTATTTCTAATATGAATCGTGATGGATTCACATCATTTTTAGAAGTTGGTCCCGGTAAAGTATTGCAGGGATTAAATAAAAGAATTCTAACAGAACATAATTCATCTAGTCTTGGCACAAAAGAACAAGTAGAATTATATGTTTAGTCTATCAAATAAAATAGCCATCATAACTGGTGCCTCTCGCGGCATTGGTAGTGCAATCGCACATAATCTATCTAAAGCTGGCGCAAAAGTTGTATTGATTAGCAGAAGCATTGATGCTTTAAAATCCGTAGAATCTGAAATCAAATCTAATGGCGGTGAAGCCATATCAATTGCCGCAGATGTATCTAATCTTGAATCCTTTACGAATGCGGTTAGTCAAGTGGTAGAAACATGGGGAACGGTTGACATCCTCATAAATAATGCTGGAATTACGCGTGATAATATTATTATGCGACTCAAAGAAGAAGATTGGGATGCCGTCATAGATATAAATCTCAAAGGCTGTTTTAATGGAATAAAATCCGTTACTCGCCCCATGATGAAAGCAAGATGTGGAAGAATAATAAATATTACATCTGTTATTGGACTCATAGGAAATTCAGGCCAAAGTAATTATGCCGCCTCAAAAGCAGGTATTTTAGGTCTGACCAAATCTATTGCAAAAGAATTAGGTTCACGAAACATTACTGTGAACGCTATAGCCCCAGGATATATCCAAACAGAAATGACGGATAACCTGGACGAAACCTCAAAAGATAATTTAATGAAATCCATACCTCTTCAACGACTAGGTCAACCCCAAGAAATTGCAGATTTAGTATGCTTTTTAGCATCCAATGAAGCTGCATATATTACGGGGCAAACACTAAATGTTGATGGTGGAATGGTAATGTACTAAAAAACAAGGAGTTACAACATGTCAGAATATTTTGATAAAGTCAAAGAAATAGTAATCGACAAATTAGGTGTTGAAGAATCTAAAGTTACTGTGGATGCAAAATTCATAGATGACTTGGGTGCAGATTCACTTGATACAGTTGAATTAATCATGCAATTCGAAGAAGAATTCGGAATTGAAATTCCAGATGATGATGCAGAAAACTTACTTTCAGTTAAACAAGCAGTAGGCTATATCACTGAAAAACTAGGCTAAATTTGTCTCGTCGGGTTGTTATTACTGGCATGGGGGTCTTATCCCCCATCGGCAATTCAGTTTCTCAATTTTATGAGGGCTTACGCTCAGGAAAAAATGGTATTGGTGACATTACCCTTTTTGATACAACTGACTTTGCAGTAAAAATTGCAGGGGAAGTTAAAATTGATCTCAATGACTTTATTGATAAAAAAGAACTTAATCGAATTGACCGTTTTTCTGCACTCGCATTAATTGCTGCAGATCAAGCTGTAGAACAATCTGGAATTAATAACGCCCCTGATTTAGAACGCGTTGGCGTTATCATCGGTTCTGGAATTGGTGGCATTAGAACTTTTGAAAATCAGCACACACGTCTTTTGAATAGTCCAAGACGTGTGAGCCCTTTCTTTATTCCTGCCATGATTTCTGATATTGCGCCTGGCCATGTTTCTATTAAATATGGATTCAAAGGCCCTAATTATTCAGTTGTATCTGCATGTGCAACGGCAACTCATGCCATTGGTGATGCTTTCAGAATGATTAAGTATGGTGATGCAGATGCAATCATAACGGGTGGTACTGAAGCTTCAATTTCCCCCATGTCAATTGCAGGTTTCACCAACATGAAAGCTCTCACAAAAAACCCCGACAAAGATTCTGCCAGTCGTCCATTTGACGCAAATCGAGATGGTTTTGTCATGGGTGAGGGTGCAGGTATGCTAGTGTTAGAAGAATTAGAACATGCCCGCGGGCGTGGTGCAAATATACTAGGTGAAGTTTCTGGTTATGGTGCAACTGGTGACGCATATCATTTAACATCACCTGCGCCAAATGGTGAGGGTGCTGCTCGAGCCATGAAGCTTGCCATTAAAGATGCGGACCTTAAATCAACGGATGTTAATTACATAAATGCACATGGTACATCAACACCATTTAATGATAAAAATGAATCCATTGCAATTCGTACCGTCTTTGATGAACATGCAGATAATTTATATGTGAGTTCTACAAAATCAATGACGGGACACCTCTTAGGTGCAACGGGTGGTATTGAAGCCGTTGCCTCACTGTTGGCAATTCAAAATCGCTTTATACCCCCCACGATTCATCTAGAAAATCCTGATTCCGATTGTACTCTAAATTACGCACCAAATAATGCGCTAACCGATGTGGATGTAGATGTAGTAATCTCAAATACATTTGGATTTGGTGGTCATAATGCCGTGATTTTATTCAATCGGTTTATTGATTGAATTTATTAAGAAGATTTTTATTTAATTCCCACCCCGACCGTGATGAAAATATTCGTCAACTCGAAAAAAAAATAAACTATCACTTTAAAAATCCATTATTTCTAAAAAGAGCATTAACACATCGCTCTTTATATTCTGAACCTGAAAAAAATTATGAACGCCTCGAATTTCTTGGAGATGCAGTTTTAGACCATGTTGTATCTGAGTGGTTGTTTAATACATATAAAAAAATGGATGAGGGGCAACTGACCAAAAAAAGAGCCTCACTTGTGAACCGTACTTTCTTAGGAATGTTGGGGCAAAAATTTGGTTTAGTTAACCATATTTTTGTGGATTCTGGAGTAGATATTAAAGATAATAAAGTTATCCAAAATATATCAGCTGATATATATGAATCTATAGTTGGTGCTATTTTTCTAGATGGTGGTGAGCAATCAGCAATAAAATTTATTCACTCAACATTAATTCATCTACAAGGACAAGCAGATGAAGATTCAAATTATAAAGGCACCCTAATTGAACTTAGCCATCGAAAAGGATTTAATTCACCCATCTTTGAGCTGACCAAATCAAAAGGGCCAGAGCATGATAAGATATTTCATATTAAGGTAAAACTAAGCAATGGGCAAACATTTGATGGGTTGGGGCGGAGTAAAAAATCTGCAGAACAAAATGCAGCGAAAATTGCATTAGAAACGATGCAATCTAATTAGTTTTGAATTCTTTTCTCTATTTCTTTAATTCTATCTCGTAACCGAGCAGCCACTTCATATTCTTCTTCTTCAACGGCACGATCTAACGCTTCATTTAAATTATCTAACATATCTTCCGAAGACGTAAGTGGTTCCATAATTTGACTTACTTCTTGAAGTTCATCTCCATTTTCGGGGTCTTCTATTTCTTCAATTAATCCCACTGAATTAAAGACTACTTCTTCCACAAAAATCGGTACCAATGAACGTAGCCCTATTGCAATGGCATCACTAGGTCGAGAATCAACCGTAACATCACCCGAAGCTAATGTAGTCATGGTTATTTTTGCAAAAAAAGTACCATTTCGTATATCCGAAATGACAATATGTTTAATATCCACATCTAAAGAGTGGATAATATCTAGCATGAGATCATGGGTCATGGGTCGAGGCATTTCAATCCCCTCTATAGCCATAGCTATAGCTTGGGCCTCATTGCTTCCCACAATAATAGGAACTTGACGCTCACCTTCCACCTCTTTTAACATTACCGCATAACCTTTGTTAGGTGGATAATACGATATTCTTAATACATCTACTCTCTTCATACTATAAATTTACCTTGTGTTGGAATTCAATAGCAAAAAATTATCGTTTCGCCATTTCTTCCTTTAATTTTGTAATTCTCTCCACTGGTGTTGGGTCCACATTATTTAATAATGCAGCATAATAACTTACCCAATCATTGAAATGGATCATTTTCAACAAACGAATTAAGGGAGATCTACCCTTCTCAGCTATTTCCACTTGTTTGCCTGCTTGCCCATCCAATAGTTTCGCAGTTACTTCCATTCGTCCCAATGAACGTGGATGGTCATTTTCATCCTTTAACCAAATAATACATTTTGTGGCCAATAAATCAGGATGACAACTCCAACCTTCAATTTCATTATGATTTTGCTCTGGGATGTTATGATGAAATGCTAACATCTTTGCATTCTCTTCTAATTGCCCCCTAAAACGTAAGGCGGCAACCCATGTCAAATCCTCACTTCCATAAATTATTGGACACATAGAATGAATTTCATTTGCCAAAATTACCGCAGGATTCTCATCATCACAATCAGATAACTCATCACAAAGTTTGGTTATTTTTTCAATTGAAAAATACAATTCTTCAACAATTGAATCACTGGCAAAACCTAATTTATTGAGCATAATCAATGTAAGTGAAACGGATAATCCCAATGCGGCTCTGGGCTGTAATCCTGCAGGAAGTAATGCATAATCTAAATTATTTTCTGTGGCCAATTCCTGAAGTTTACCTCCTGTTGTCATGGCAACAATTTTTGCACCCGCTTTTGTACATTGGTCAAATGCAGATAATGTTTCTTCAGTATTTCCTGAGTATGATGATGCCAAAACCAGTGTTTTTTCATTTACCCATTTAGGAATATTATAAGACCTGTTTACAAGTATGGGAACTTCACATTCATTCTGGATTAACATGCGAGTAACATCGCCGCCAATTGCTGAACCACCCATTCCTAAAATGAGAATATTATTTACATTAGAATATTCATGCTGGGGGATCCAATGTTCCATAATTGAAAATGCAGTTTTAATCTGTTTTGGAAATCCAATGATAGCATCATACATATTTGATACATCCAATTTTTGTTTTAATGCTTTAATTTCAAACATTAATTCCCTCTATTTGTAATAAGATTACTAAAAAATGAAAGTTTATTTGTATCGATATTTAATTCACTTAATAGTAAATCAGCTTCTTTTATGGTTAATTTAATTTTTTCTTGTGCTTCTTGATGAATACCTGAATCAGAGAGGAGTGTTCTAACTTTTTTTAAACCTTCAGGGAAATTTTCTTGGGCCAACGCTAAGGCATTACTCAATTCTGATGCTACACTTTCCTTGGCTTGAATCATGAGATAGGTTTTTTTACCCAATAATAAATCACTTTCTAAACTCTTTCCCATGTTATTGCTATTAGAATAAATTTCTAGCAAATCATCTTGAATTTGAAAGGCTCTACCAATCAAACGGCCATACTCACGAATTTTAACTACATCATCATCATTAGCCCCCACAGATATTGCACCCAATTCTGCAGAAAGGCCAATTAAATATCCTGTTTTTAAATCAATCATGTGGATGTATTCATCCAGTGTCACATTATCACGAGATTCAAATTCTTTATCATATGCTTGGCCTTCACACACAGCTTGTAATCCATCAATAAAACTGGTCATAAGTTTTTCACTAAATTGAGGTGATTTTTGAATCATCTTTAATGCCAAAGATAGCATGGCATCACCCGATAAAATTGCAGTCCCTACATCCCATTTATGATGAACAGTGGGCTTTCCGTGACGAATATTATCTTCATCCATAATATCATCGTGAACTAATGTGAAATTATGAAGAATCTCTACTGCCAAAGCTGCTGGCATTGACTCTGATTTTGTACCACCAAAAGACTCCGCTGTGAAAAGAGTCAATATGGGCCTAACTCTTTTCCCTTTTCCAGATAAAACATAATTGATTGGTTCAACTAATGATTCAGGTCCAATATTATAAACTGTAAGTAATTGAGCATTTATTTCATCTCTATACTCTGAAATGAGCTGATCAAACCCCAATGGCTACTTCTCCAAACTCTTTAAGTTTACCTAAAACTAAATCTTGAATCTCTTCCATTCTGGCTTGAGTCTGGGCTTCAAATCGGCATACTAAAACAGGCTGTGTATTAGATGCTCTCACCAATCCCCAACCATCTCCAAATTGAATTCGAACTCCATCAACCGTTATACAATCATATTTTTCAGTAAAATATGCGGTAGCTTTTTCTGCTATCTCAAACTTCTCAATATCATCCTTACATTCCATTCGGAGTTCAGGAGTAGAATAATAAATGGGAATTTCAGCAGTATATTCTGATAACTTTTTATCTCCACGTGAAATCAACTGTGCCAATCGCAGTGCTACATAGACCGCATCATCAAAGCCATAAAAATCATCTGCAAAGAAAATATGCCCACTCATCTCGCCCGCAAAATTAACATTCAATTCTCTCATTTTATCTTTGATGAGCGAATGACCTGTTTTCCACATAACGGGCGTACCGCCATAACGATGTATCATATCCTCCAATGCTTGAGAACATTTCACATCAAAGACGATAGCATCACCTTCATTCTTTATGATTTCAGGCAAAAATATTGCAATCAAATCATCAGCACGAATAATTTTACCTTTTTCATCCACAGCTACCACACGATCCGCATCCCCATCAAATGCCACTCCAAAATCATATCCACCTTTTTGAACTTCAGCGATAAGGTCGATTAAATTATGATCTTCTGTGGGGTCAGGATGATGATTAGGGAAACTACCATCAACATCACAAAATAGCTCTGTCACCTCCATTTCCAATTCTCTAAAAATAGTTGGCGCCGTTATACAACCGGCCGCATTTCCGCAGTCAATAGCTACTTTTAATGGTCGGTCTAATGAAATTTTTGATCGAAGCATATCCATATAAGTGGGGAGAATATCATTTTTTTCTAGGTGGCCTTCGCCTATCTCAAAATCTGAAGTATCTATTAATTCTTTTAAGTCTTGAATTTGCTCACTATGAAATGCTTTTTGATTGAGAGAAATTTTAAATCCGTTAAACTCTGGTGGATTATGACTACCGGTAATTTGAACCGCACCATCTACATCTAGCTTATACATTGAATAATAATTTGCAGGGGTAGGTAAAATCCCCAAATCAATTACGGTGATGCCTGTTTCCATTAAACCTTTAGTGAGATTATCTATAAGTCCAGGCGTTGTTGGGCGAATATCACCACTCACCGCCACCGTTTTACCACCACCTCGTACAACATAAGTACCGAATGCTCGCCCTAAATTTTGGACTACATCATCGGTAAAATCCGTTGCGACTACACCACGGATATCATACTTTCTAAATATAAACTCGTTCATTCGTTCCTTTGATAAATATCACCTAAAACAACGTGGGATTTCGCCCCCGTCACGGACGGCATATTTGCAGTTAAGTTTTTTAGTCTACATCCCCCAATCACCGCCATTAGTAAGGCTTCTTTTGTGTCGGGATCAATATCCATTTCAGCCGAATCAATAACCTTTAATTGTGTATACCTTTTTAAATCTTCCATAATAATGGGATGATGTACCCCACCACCACTTACAATTAATGTTGAATTCTCAGGGGTAAAATTACGGAGTTTTAAAATGTTCTCATATATAGATTTTGCAGTAAATGCCACAAAAGTTCGAAGTATATTTTCTGGAGGACATATATCCCAATCCCCTACTATTTTTTGTACAAATTTTTCACCGAACTCATCCCTTCCTGTGGATTTTGGATATTCTTTTTTTACAAAGGGATGCTTCATCATTTCAGCCAACAATGGTTCAATAATTTTCCCTGTGGAAGAATATTTTCCATCCCAATCACAGGCTTCATTCCATTTCAACTTACAAAATTCGTCTATTAATGCCATTCCTGGACCCGTATCAAACCCGATTATATCCCCCTTTTTTAAATGCTGTGGGATATGGGTGAAATTTGCAATGCCCCCAATGTTCAAAATAATTTGATCATCAGAAGAGTTGTTAAACAAAAGCCAGTCCAAAAATGGCATGAGCGGTGCACCATTTCCGCCCACATTAATATCAGCTTGACGAAAGTTATATATTATGGGAATTTGGAATGTTTCTGCCAAAAATTGAGGGTCACCAATTTGATGCGTCATTACTCCATCTTCATGGTTGATAGTTTGGCCATGCATGGCAATGGCATCAATCTTCTCAGAAGCAAAATGCTTTGTACAAAGTTGAGAGAATAGCTTCCCCAAGTGGGTATGGGCGATCTCAATATTTTTTCCATCAATAGCATTCTGAATAATAGTTTTGGTTTGAACTTGAAATGGCTCAGAAACCGATTTCATAATTTTATAATTGAATGAATAGTTTTCAGCAATTTTAATTTCAGCTAAGCACATATCTAATCCATCCATAGATGTACCGGACATGAGACCTAAAACCTTGAGATTATTAGGTTGATTCATTAATTTTTCTTTTTATCTATAACCCGAGACAACGATCCATTCTTTGAGTCCAATTTATTTTTAGCTTCAGACTTTGAGCACTTTTTAAATTCCATAACTAACGCTGTTTTTACTTCACCATCTGCTTTTTTGAGAAACTGGAGTGATTCATTATAATTTAAATTGGTAATTTGGGATACAATTCGAGCACCTCTATCCCATAGTTTGTCATTACAAGCAGTAAGATCAACCATCAAATTACCATATGTTTTATTTAATTTTATCATGGCTGTAGTTGTAATCATGTTCAAAACTAATTTGGTGGCAGTTCCCGCTTTCATTCGCGTAGAGCCCGTAATAATTTCTGGACCCACAATAACCGAAATCACATGATCGATATAAGATTTTGTAATAGGTGAATTACACATGAGGAGTCCCGTTATGGCACTTCTTGATTTGGCCTCTTTTAATGCACCATGTATGAATGGAGCTTTCCCATTTGCAGAAATACCGAGTACAACATCATTTTTGTTTACCTCTTTTTCAATGATGGAATTAGCTCCATTATTGGCACTATCTTCAGCACCCTCCACAGAATTCTTCAGAGCTTTATACCCACCAGCGATAATACCCTGAACCATCTCAGGATCGGTACGAAATGTTGGCGGGCATTCAGACGCATCTAATACTCCTAATCGACCACTAGTGCCTGCTCCAACATAAAATAGTCGACCACCATTCCAAAATGAATCTATTAATGATTCTACAAATAATTGGACTTGAGGTATGGCTTCCTTCACTACCTTCGCAACTTTTTCATCTTCATTATTGATTGTTCTCAATATTTCGCCAATATCCATTGAGTCAATATCCATAGAATTAGGGTTTTGTTGCTCTGTAATCTTTGTACTATTCATCTTTGTTTTCTCTTTATAAACCATCTAATTTATTTCACTATGTGGAATTTCAATTGTAATGCTTGACCTAAACTTAGCCATAGCCGGATTAATTTTATCAATCATCTTTTCTGGTTCGGAGATTGCGCTCATTTCAGCAAATTCTCTACAAATCAACGTCTGGCTCAAACAAAAAATGCGTCTATCTAAATGGGCGGCAACAATTCTTGAGAATAAGGAAGAATATTTAGCTATCATCCTTATCGGAACAAACTTTGCAAATATTCTCACCACTTCATTTGCCACTATATATTTGCTTCGCCTCGATGTAATTTCCCCTCAAATGATTGTGATTCCCATTGCAATAATAATTCTACTATTTGGTGAAATTTTGCCCAAAACTATTATTCGTGAATACGCAAATATTGGAATTGTTATTCTCTCTCCCATATTGATTATTTCTCGAATCATGATGTTTCCCATCCTCTATATTATTAAAAAGTTTGGGTTTATGGATGTAACCGAAACCCAGTCAACCTCAGATGAATTAGAAGAGAAACGAGATGATTTACAATTTGTATATGAACAAGTAGATGACAAAAAAACCATTGAGAAAGATCAACAAGAACTCATTACCAATGTTTTTGAAATTAGTGAAATAACGGTTTACGAAGCCATGACACCTCGCACAGATATGTCAGCCGTTTCTAAGGATGATTCTCTGGAAAAGGTTCTCCATACTTTCATTGATTCGGGGCATTCAAAATTACCCGTTTATGATAAAAATGTAGATAATATTTTGGGGGTCATATACCTCTATGATTTATTTAATTCTCCTGAAAATTTAAAAGATGTAATAAAACCCGTACATTTTACCCCCTATTCAAAACTGCTTATGGATCTGATGGCAGAGTTTCAAAACTCTCGACACGCATTAGCCATAGTATTAGATGAACATGGTGGCACTGCAGGGCTTATTACGGCAGAAGATGTATTTGAAGAACTATTTGGTGACTTCGAAGATGAATTTGACACAGATACTGCTGAAGGAATCACCCATGACGATGGCTCAATTTCTGTAGATGCTAAGATGGATTGTGAAACCTATAATGATCGTTTCACTGATATTTTCCCTGAAGGTGATTATGAAACATTGGGTGGATTTATCATTGCGGAAACCGGTCGAATTCCCAATCAAGGTGAGCGATTATTTACCTCCATTGGTCAAATTGAAATTGTTAAAGCATCGGCACGTCGAATTGTACAAATTCGAATTTATTCTGCAAATTAGGGCGCAACTATTTGGATAAACATAATTTATCTCCTGCATCATTTATTGGGGTTCAAGGCAAAGACATCATTTCATTTGGTTCTGGCCAACCCGATTTACCACCCCCAAAAGAAGTCTATAAAATTCTCCCCCATTATTCTGATTTTAAATACGGACTCATTCAGGGACAAGAAAACTTACGTAATGCATTGTCAAAACAATACCCACATTCCACAGCAGATAGTTTTGTAATTACCAATGGTGCATCTGAAGCATTAGATCTTACCTTAAGAGTTATTTCTTCGTATGACCACCATCTGCCCAAAAAAGTATTGATTACGAAACCATATTATTATTCATATCCACATATGATAAAATTTGCTGGGATGGAGCCCGTCTTTGTAAATACAAAAAATGGCAGAATTGATATGGATGATTTGCGAGTTAAAATTGGTGGATGCAGAGCCATTATCATAAATTCGCCATCAAATCCAACTGGACGTGTTGAGGCCGTAGATAGTCTAAAAGAAATTGAAAAAATTGCCCAAGCACAGGGCACTTACATCCTTTCTGATGAAGTCTATAAAGATCTCATTTATGTGCGGGAAAACTATCTCATTGAGGGACCTCATGTGGTCACTATAAATTCCTTTTCAAAGACATATGCAATGTGTGGCTTTCGAGTGGGCTATCTTTGGTCACTGGACTCAAAATTAGTAAATGATGTGATTTCCATAAAAACGCATACGTCTATGAATACCAATATTCTTGGCCAAGAAATGGCCTATGAGGCTACTAAAGTTCCTCGAAAATTTATTGATGATCAACTCATCATCTGGGAGGAAAGGCGAAATCTTCTTTATAATGGGCTGAAAGAAATGGGGTTTGATTTATGGAATCCTGAAGGTGCTTTTTACATGATGCCAAAAGTTGACAATGCCCTTGATTTTGTGTGGGATTTATATAAAAATTATAGTGTAATTTCCTATTTAGGCGATTGGTTTGGCTCACCGGGGAGGGTCCGTTTTTCGTATGCCTTGGATGTGGAGAAAATTGAGATGGGACTATCTAAAATTGAAGACTATCTACAAACAAAAAAGGGAGCATAGGCTCCTTTTTTTATTTTCATATATGAAAATAATTAAACTGCCACTTCTTCCATGGATTCACTATATTCACCTTTGGAGGCGAGCCCGTTCAGCTTTGCTCTATGAAAAAATGCATCCTGAGCTGCAGGCACATTTTCAGTTTTACCCAACCACGTATTCAATGCGGACTGCTGTAACGCACGCCCATATGAATAAGTTAAATTCCATGGTAAATCATCACCATATTTAGCATTCATCATATTTAAGTTAGCGGTAGCATCTTCACTGGACTGACCACCAGAAAGAAATGCAATCCCAGGTACAGAAGATGGTACTGTAGATTTCAAACACTCAACAGTTCGGTTGGCCACTTCTTCAACGCCAGCTTGTACTGTACATTTATTTCCTGAAACTACCATGTTGGGTTTTAAAACAATGCCTTCGAGCATAACATTTTGAGTATCTAATTGCTTGAATACTTCCTTCTGGGCAGAAATAGTAACATCAAAACATTCATCTATGGTATGGCTACCATCCATCAATACTTCTGGCTCCACAATTGGTACAATCCCCGCTTCTTGACAAAGAGATGCGTAGCGTGAGAGCGCATGAGCATTAGCTTCATAGCATGCTTGGGTAGGAATTCCATCACCAATGGTTATAACTGCACGCCATTTCGCAAAACGAGCACCCATTTTGTAATATTCAGTGAGTCGCTCCCGAAGCCCATCTAAACCTTCAGTAACTTTCTCATCTTCATGGCCTGACAATACTTTCGCACCCATATCAACTTTAATTCCAGGAATTACTCCCTTGTCTAATAGATGTGTGGTAAACGGAGTATTATCCTCAACTGTAGATTGGCGAAGTGTTTCATCATAAAATATGACGCCACTAATATAATTTTCCATATTGGGGGTGGTTAGAAGCATATCTCTGTATTCATTTCGTTTTGCTTCGGTTGAATCAACTTCAATAGATGTAAAACGTTTTGTACAGGTTGGCGTACTCTCATCAGCAGCTAAGATACCTTTTCCTTTTGCTACCATCAAATTAGCATTTTTTATTAACTCTTCTTTATGTGTCATCATGACCCTTTCTTAAATAGTTTGACCAATTTCATTTAGCATATTTTTAAACCATGCCTGGCTATAATCGAAGGGTTTCCCCCCTTTAATTCTTTCAAAATTTATACACGATAATTCATTCCCATTATCTTCATCTAAACCTATCACACCACTATTTCCGGTAATAGCCATTTCTATGGCTAAATTTGCAGTTTTAAGTATGAGGTTCAAATCTTTTTTATTGGATGCTGCAGATCTTCCAAAATAACCACTTTTCTGCACCAATACTTTTTCAGCACCAATCTCTTGGCCAAACCGTTTTGCAAACCATTGCCCGGGATTTATCTCATCTAATCTCACATGACCAAATGCATCTCTCCGCACATCTTCACCATTTGCCTCCATCTCTGCAACGATACTGTCAATCCCTGCCCCCTCACTTAAAAATATATTCACACAATCTTTCTCATCCATTACTTTACGTAAACGAATGACTTCTGATTGTATGTCAATATCTACTTCAGGAATATAGACTGCATGCACATCCCAACGATCCTGAGAAACTAATAAATCTGGGAGGAATCTTCTCTCCTTCAAACGTTCTCTATATTCAAATGCAGTGCCTGCGGTCAACCATCCACAGTTTCGCCCCATTATTTCATGAATAATGAGTTGTCGTGTACTGGTCGTACTTTCATTGGCAACATTTTCAAAGAACACGGCACCCTGTTCCGCAGCTGTCCATGCACCTAATGTTTGCTGAATAGGATATACATCATTGTCAACAGTTTTTGGCAAACCCACCACAGTTAAATTATAATTATTATTAGACAAATAATCGACCAAATCAGCAGCGGTGGTGTTGGTATCATCCCCGCCAATAGTATGCAATATGGTAATTTCATCTTTTATCAATTGTTCCGCTGCAACTTGTAGTGGATTTTCACCTGCTTTCACATAGCCCATTTTTACACAATTTTCAACATTCGTCAATTTTACACGACTATTGCCTATTGGGCTCCCACCAAATTCAAACAAAATCTCTGCATTCTGCTTCACATCTTCAGAAATAGTTATGGAATTCCCGAGTAGAAGACCTCTATATCCATGCAGGTATCCAATCATTTCAGCATCAGGATACTGAGTCGCATACCCTTTAATGAGTCCACCAATGGCCGAGGATAAACAGGGGGCAATTCCACCAGCGGTAAGTAATGCAATTTTCATATAATATCTTTTTCTAACACTTGAATAATGGATAAATTACACATAGTAACTCTTACAAGAGTTACTATTTTTTGAATAACTTTAAAATTAGAATAATTCGAACAAATAATTAGGGTAAATTTATCACCATTTTGACTCATGATAAAAATTGAAGATGCACCAAAAACTTAATTATATATTTCTACTATTTTTTGTAAGCTACATTTTTACAGCTGATAAAAATATTTGTAATCATTGTAATCAGTTAATTTCAAATCAATGGATTGTATTTGAGGAAAACGATTATCATAACAACTGTTACGAAAACCATATCGCGCCTAAATGCTCTCTCTGTCTTGAAATACTCACAGGAGAATACTTATTAGATGCATGGGGAAATCCTTTTCACAAAATCCATGAGGCAGATGGCATCTATTGTTCCTCGTGCTCAAGAATCATTTCTGAAGGGGTTACTCAAGGAGGCTATAAATTAGATGATGGTAGATTTCTCTGTAGTTTATGTCAGAGTAACATCGTGCAATCAACGTCTCAAATTAATATTTCCAAGCTGAAAGTTCTTACACTTTTACAAAAAATTGGCATTGAAGGAATCAATAAAGAAATTAATATTACATTAGCCAACCGTATTACATTACAAAAACTTGCACATAAAATTTCATCATCACAACTTAAGGGATTTACTAAATTTTCGTATATAAAATCACCATTTGGAAATTTAGCATCAGAATATAAAATCTATATCTTAGATAGACTCCCAACCATCGAATTTGAAGCGGTTCTTGCACATGAATATTTACATGTTTGGCTATATGAAAATAATATTGAATTATCACCTGCTGAACGAGAAGGGTTTTGTAATTTAGCAAGCTCATATATTTATGAACAAAATGGATCAACCTTCTCTCATATTCATCTTGATTCGATGGATGCTGACACTCACCCTAATTATGGTGATGGATTCAGAGAAATGAAATCAAATTTAGAAAAAAATGGATGGAAAACACTTCTACATTCTCTACGACAATAGAATTAATAATTCGTATTTTTACCCTATCTTTTTACATAAGAATTAATTAAAATGACCGAGCAAAATTTAAAACATGACATAGATCCGCAAGAAACGCAGGAATGGATAGAATCCATTCGGGCAATCTTAGATACTGAGGGCGTTGAACGAACTCATTTCATCATCGAAAAGATGATCGAATTTGCCCGTCGTAATGGTGTTAAAATGCCGTACAGCCCAAATACAGCATATGTGAATACCATCCCCGTTTCGAATCAACACCCGTTTCCTGGTGACCGTAATATTGAACGACGAATAAAATCGCTTATTCGCTGGAATGCCATGGCGATGGTAGTGCGCGCAAATCGAGAAAACCATGGAATTGGTGGACATATTTCATCATTCTCATCTGCCGCTACATTGTACGAAGTAGCATTCAATCATTTTATGAAAGGTCATGGTGCTGAAGGTGGTGACATGGTATTTTTTCAAGGACATTCATCCCCAGGGATTTATGCCAGGGCATTTTTAGAAGGTCGAATTTCAGAAACACAACTCACTAATTTCAGACAAGAATTGGCAAAAGAGGGTGGATTATCATCCTATCCACATCCTTGGTTAATGAAAGACTTCTGGCAATTTGCCACCGTATCAATGGGACTTGGACCCATCATGGCTATTTATCAAGCTCGTTTTATGCACTATATGAATGATCGTGGATTCATTAAAGATAATAATCGAAAAGTATGGGCATTTTTAGGTGATGGTGAAATGGATGAACCCGAATCTTTAGGTGCGCTAACCCTTGCCTCCCGTGAAAAATTAGATAATTTAATTTTTGTGGTGAACTGTAACCTCCAACGATTAGATGGCCCTGTTCGAGGTAATGGGAAAATAATTCAAGAATTAGAAGGTGCATTTAGAGGCGCTGGCTGGAATGTAATAAAAGTGATTTGGGGGTCAGAGTGGGACCAATTCATGGAACATGAAAATAGCGAATTATTATTAGACCGTTTAGAACATATGGTAGACGGTGACCGACTTAAATATATCGTTGAAGGCGGCGCATATATTCGAGAACACTTTTGGGGAACTCACCCTGATTTATTAAAAATGGTTGAACACCTCACCGACGATGAGCTCTGGAAGTTTAAAGTAGGTGGACATGATCCTGCCAAAGTGTATTCTGCCTTTGCAGAGGCTGTATCACACAAAGGTCAACCCACTGTAATTTTAGCCCAAACCATAAAGGGTTATGGGCTGGGTGAAGCTGGTGAAGGGCGAAATATTACCCATTCTCAAAAGAAACTAAATGAGGAGGAGCTCCTTCATTTCAGATCACGATTCGACATTCCCCTTTCGGATGAAGATTGTATTAAAGCACCCTTTTATAAGCCTTCTGAAGATAGTGAAGAAATCAAATATTTAAAAGCTCAACGGGAAAAACTGGGTGGTTCTCTACCTTTTAGAAAAAGCGATTCAGTACCGCTGGAAATTCCTGAATTGTCATATTTTGAAGAATTACTAAATGGTTCTGGTGACCGTGAAATTTCAACTACCATGGCATTTGTAAGATTCCTTACCCTCATTACTAAGGATAAAAATATTGGTAAACATATCGTGCCCATTATCCCTGATGAAGCGCGAACTTTTGGAATTGACCCTCTATTTAGACAATTGGGAATATATTCTCATTCCGGTCAAAAATACATACCTGTAGATTCTGAGCAATTCTTGTTTTATAAAGAAGCAACCGATGGACAAATTTTAGAAGAGGGAATCAGTGAAGCGGGTGCAATTTCTTCATTCATTGCGGCAGGAATGGCATATAGTACTCACAATGTAAATATGATTCCATTCTTCATTTACTATTCAATGTTTGGGTTTCAGCGTGTAGGCGATTTTATTTGGGCTGCCGCAGATATGAGAACGCGTGGTTTTCTATTAGGGGGTACGGCTGGAAGAACCACATTAGCTGGCGAAGGTTTACAGCACCAAGATGGACATAGCCAACTCATGGCATCCGTTATACCGAACGTGCGTGCATACGACCCTGCATATGCATACGAAGTTACCGTAATCATCCAACATGGGTTAAAATGTATGTATCAAGACCAAGAGGATGTATTCTATTACCTCACCCTTGAAAATGAAAATTATGTTCAACCTAAAATGCCAGACTCTGTTAAAGATGGTATAATTAAGGGGATGTATAGGCTAGTTGATGGATCCCAAAGTGATGCACCTAAAGTACAACTACTGGCAAGTGGAGCTTTGGTTAATGAGGTGATTGAAGCCTCAAAATTATTAAAAGATGACTGGAATATCGATTCTGATATTTGGAGTGTAACCAGTTATAGTGAGCTTCATCGTGAAGCAGAAGATAAAAGTCGATGGAATATTTTACATCCGCAGGAAGAACCAAAAACTTCATATGTTGGTTCGTGTATGAAGCCTGAAAATGGTCCGGTTATTGCTATTTCAGATTATGTAAAATTAGTTGCAGAGCAAATCGCACCATATATTGACTGTCGCTTTGTGGCATTAGGCACCGATGGATTTGGACGAAGTGAAACTCGAGAGGAGCTTAGATGTTTTTTTGAAGTGAATCGATACTATATTGTGATGACTGCTCTGGATGCATTGAGTCGTGAAAATAAAATAGATAAATCACAGGTTAAAGCTGTGATTGACAAATATAAAATTGATCCGGAAAAACCAAACCCGGTAACCGTTTAGGATAATTATGGCACAAATTCTACTACCAGAACTTGGCGAAGGTATCAAATCAGTAGAGATTAGTGATGTTTCTATAAAAGTAGGCGATAATATTTCTATTGATGATATTCTAATTGTAGTTGAAACTGATAAAGCATCTATGGAAATCCCTGCCACAGAAGCTGGTGAGGTTGAGAATGTACATGTTTCAGCAGGAGATACCCTTTCACCTGGCGAACCCATTGTTACACTCACAGGAGATGTGGCTTCTACCAAGAAAAATGAAGAAATCATAGAAGAGGTTCCAACTGAAGTAGTTCAACAAGAGATTAATGAAACGCCTCCGGATTCACCGGTTTCATTACCATCCACTGAGGCATCTACTACAACAGGTGGTGGATCCACATCGGCCAGTCCGAGCGTACGCCGTTTCGCCAGAGAATTAGGCTGTAATCTTAGTGATATTTCTGGAACAGGAGCAAAAGATAGAATCACAAAAGAAGATGTGGAAAATTTTATCAAAGAAGCATTACAACGACCACAAACTCAAAATATTATTCAAGAAGCTCAGCTCAGCCCACCTCCAAAACCCGAAATTAATTTTGGCCAATGGGGTGATGTAAGCCGAATTAAACTCAATAAAATCAAACGTGTAACTGGAGATCGTCTCCAAGAAGCGTGGCAAACTATTCCTCATGTAACTCAATTCGATAAAGCTGATATTACTGAGTTAGATAAAATTCGTAAATCGCTAAAAACCATGAACATAGACCCAAATATAAAGGTTTCACACCTTCCATTTTTTATGAAGGCTGTGGTAAAAATTTTACAAACAATGCCTGAATTTAATAGTTCATTGAGTAACGATGGAAAAGAACTAATCCTCAAATCATATATAAATATTGGCGTGGCCGTAGATACCCCCAATGGATTAGTGGTGCCCGTTATCAAAAATGTGAATAAGAAAAGTTTAAAACAACTTACCCGTGAACTATCCCAACTTAGTGAAAAGGCTCGTTTAGGAAAACTCCTTCCTGCTGAAATGCAAGGTGGATGTTTTACTATATCAAGTCTCGGAGGTGTTGGTGGAACCTATTTCACCCCAATTATTAATCCACCTGAAGTTGCCATAATGGGCATCTCACGAATGGAAATTGAACCCGTATTTACCAACAAAAAATTTGTACCTCGAAAGATGCTCCCATTTTCATTGTCATATGACCATCGCGTAATTGATGGGGTAACTGCAGTAAAATTTACACGATCATTTGCTGCAATTCTTGAAGAACTTAACTCACTCTCATAATATGGCAAATACTCATTTTGAATTAATCATAATTGGTGCAGGCCCCGGCGGTTATGCAGCCGCATTTAGGGCAGCTGATTTAGGGAAACAAGTTTTGCTGATAGATAAATTTGATGACTTAGGTGGAGTTTGCTTAAATCGAGGATGTATTCCATCAAAGGCACTTCTCCATTTGGCCAAAGTGATTGATGATGCAAAATCTGTAGAATCATTAGGTGTTACATTTGAAACACCTACGTTGGAGATTGATAAAATTAGAACATGGAAAGAATCGGTAATATCCCAATTGAACAAAGGGATTGCCCAAATGGCAAAGGCTCGGGGAGTTTCCAGAGCCACGGGAATTGCAAAATTTTTATCAAATAATTTAATTACAGTTGAAGGAACCGTAGGGAATTCAACGTATACATTCGATGATTGTATAATCGCAACTGGCTCAAAGCCAGCTAAAATCCCCACATTCCCTGAAGATCCTCGCATCATTAGTTCAACGGGTGCCCTCGCTTTAGAAGATATACCGAAAAATTTATTGGTAGTTGGTGGTGGATATATTGGCTTAGAAATGGGCTCCGTTTATCATGCCTTTGGAAGTAAAGTGACGGTAGTAGAATTTATGTCTTCACTCCTACCTGGCGCAGATGCTGATTTAGTCAAACCATTGCAAAAAAAACTGACTGCAGATTTCAATAAAATTTATCTCTCTACAAAAGTAATTGAAATCAAACCTGAAACTGATGGATTATCAGTTCATTTTGAAACAACTAATGGAGAAAAATTTACTGAATCATTTGATAAAGTATTGGTCTCTGTGGGTCGCAAACCAAACACCGAGAACTTAGGATTGGAGAAGGCTGGAATTACACCTACTGTCCGTGGATTTATTCCCGTGAATGATAAACGACAAACATCCGTGAATAAAATCTATGCCATCGGAGACATAACGGGCGACCCCATGCTTGCCCACAAAGCAACACATGAAGGGAAAATTGCTGCAGAAGTCATCTCAGGAGATGAATCATCTTCATTTGACCCTAAAGCTATCCCTGCAGTCATATTTACCGATCCCGAAATTGCATGGGCTGGCCCCACTGAAGCTGAATTGAAGCGAGATGGAATTCCATTTGTGAAAGGTGAATTCCCTTGGCAAGCCAGTGGCCGTGCCATTGCATTGGACCGAACTGAAGGTAAAACCAAAATTTTAGCAGACCCTGAAACCAATATTATTATTGGAATAGGAATCGTTGGGATAAATGCAGGTGATTTAATTGGTGAAGGAATGTTGGCCATCGAAATGGGTGCAGATGCCGAAGATATTGGACTTACTATCCACCCTCATCCATCTTTGTCAGAAACAGTGGCAAATGCGGCAGAAATTATCGAAGGTACTATCACCGATTTATACATCCCAAAAAGTAAATGATGTTCAACCTTTTCATTCTCATTTGTGGATTAAGCACTATTTTTTCAGATAAACTCTCTAACCGAAAATTCTTTTACATTCTAAAACCACTCACCACTATTTTAATTATTGTTTTCGCTTACTCCCTGGAACCCACATATTCGCTTCTATATAAAAATTTATTGATTATAGGATTAATATTTTCACTCTTTGGAGATATCTTTTTAATGAGTGAACGGTTTTTTTTACCTGGACTCATCAGCTTTCTTTGTACACATTTACTGTATATTGGGGCATTCGGATTAGAAACCGTTACGGTTACTTTAGCATGGATTGGTATTCCATTAATTATTCTTGGTGGCATATTTTATAAATATTTATTCTCAGATTTAGGAGTGTTAAAAATACCCGTTTTTATATATTTGAGTGTAATCGTCTTAATGGGATGGCAAGCAATTCAACTAAATGCATTTTGGGGAACAATCTCAACTTTATTTGCCATGGTGGGCTCAATTTTATTTATGGTATCTGATGCCTCACTGGCAGTAAATCGATTTGTGAAACCACTCCCACAGGCACAGCTGATTGTATTGGGAACCTATTATCTCGCCCAATGGTGTATTGCCAGTTCTATTTAGTAGCCTAGCTGACCTTTCACCTTTTCAATATCATTAGTGGGTAAATTACAGGAATAATTCTGACATACATATACCAAAGGTGAACCATCTTTTGATGACGGATACATACCTACAAATGGAATCAAACTTTGTAAATCACCGCCATCTTTACCCGCAAAAATCACAACTTTATTGGGTTGAGGAATATTCCTAATCTCAGTAATCATATTTTGAGTATCAGTTGATTCCGGGTCTCCAAAAATTAATACTTCATAAGAAGGCCCATAGAAATATTCCACTCCTTGAAGCATGAGTGTATAGCCCGAACCACTTCTATTTAGATTTCGTGCAAAGGCTGTCATGGTTTGATGTGATATATCTTCATAATCAGTACGAGAAAGAATGCGACCCAATCGAATGAAATTATATGCGGCTACCGAATTTCCTGAAGGAATTGCACCGTCATAAACCTCTTTTGAGCGTACTAATAATTGCTCTGCATTATCGGGCGTAAAGTAAAATCCATGACCCTGTGAATCCCAAAAATGCTCAAATTGATAATCAGATAATTCCACCGCAGATTCTAAATATTTTGCATTGAATGTGAGTTGATATAATTCAATTAAACCCCAAATTACAAAAGAGTAATCTTCAATGAGTCCATGAATCCCAGCCTCACCATTTCGAGAACGCTTTAGAAGCCCACCATCTTTTGCACGTAATGTTGTAAGTACATAATTTGCGGCATTTTCAGCCAATACCGTATATTTATCCTCCCTCAAAACAACTGCGGCTTTGGCAAATGCAGAAATCATCAAGCCATTCCAATCAGAGAGAATTTTATCATCTTTTTGGGGATGTACTCTTTCTTCTCGTACATTAAATAATTTGGCTCTAATCTTTTCGTATCGATCATTTAATTCATTTTCACTAGTTTGATTTATCTTAGCTAACTGACTCCATGATTGTTTTAGATGAGGAATATTGGTCCCTCCATGACGACGCCCCTCATTCCAGTTTCCATTTTCATAAATATTCATAATTTTTTGAAACAATTGAGAATCCGATTCATCTAACAGTTCGCCCAATTCCGAGGTGGTCCATAAATAAAACAGGCCTTCCTCTCCTTCACTATCTGCATCTTCAGCAGAATAAAAGCCACCTTCTGGAGACGTCATATCTCGTTCAACATATTCTAATATTTCTCGTACCACATCAGCATAGAATTGATCTCCAGTTACTTGGTATGCCACTAAATATGCATGGACTAATAAAGCTTGATCATAAAGCATTTTTTCGAAGTGCGGCACTAACCAACTCTTGTCCACAGAATATCGATGGAATCCAAAACCAACTTGATCATACATCCCCCCTCTTCTCATTTCTATTAATGATTTCTCTGCCATTGCCAACGCTCTGGTATTTTTAGTTCGAGAATAATATTTCAATAAAAATAGATAATCATGCGGTTTAGGAAATTTTGGAGCATTACCGAATCCGCCATATGTTTCATCAAAACGATTATCAAATATTGAAAATGTTTTATCTAATATATCATCTGCCAATGATTCACCGCTTCGATAAGTTTGATTTGTATTTTTAAGTCGTTGCGTAAGTTTTTTAGCATCTTGTAAAAGGCTATCACGCTTCGTATCCCAATAAGTTTTAACATTTGGCAATAATTCCATCATTCCTACACGACGTCCCCGAGTATGCTTAGGGAAATAAGTCCCTGCAAAAAAGGGTTCCTTTTCCGGTGTCATTATCACCGTCATGGGCCAGCCCCCTCGGCCAGTTAACATTTGAGTTACTGACATATACACATTATCAATATCAGGACGCTCTTCGCGATCAACTTTTATTGCTATATAGCTATCATTCAACAATGCTGCCACTTCATCATCCTCGAAGGACTCATGCTCCATCACATGGCACCAATGACAAGTAGTATAGCCAATGGATAGGAATATTGGTTTATCCTCTTTTGTTGCCTTGGCAAATGCTTCCTCTCCCCATGGATACCAATCTACGGGGTTAGCTGCATGTTGAAGTAAATAGGGACTTTGCTCAAATACCAAGCGATTCCATAATTCACCCCCATCTTGGGGAATGCTTTTCAAGGCTTCTGATTCTGGTGAAATTACTCGACCATTTCCATCATAATTATAACGTGTATCTTTTTTCATTTCTTTACTCTCTCCCAAAACCAAACAACTTAAAATAAGTGATAATACTATGTTTGTACTTTTCATGGAATTAAATCTCCAGCTTTTGTCCATCTAATTGTTTCGAATATAACTTTACCCTCATCATATTCTGTCAGTGACTGTAATTGACCGTTATCGTAAAATGATTCTTCTTTACCATGCTTTTGACCATAGTAATAATTTACTTTTGATTTTACCCAATCCCCGGCGAAATAGGATGTCCAAAGCCCGTGTAATTTTCCATTCAAATAGATTGCTTCAGAAATTAAATTTCCGGACTCATCCCAATATTTCGTAACCCCATGTAAAATCCCATTTTTATATTGTGATTCATATTCCACACCTCCATCAGAATAATATGAAGTTTTTGTTTCAGTATTATCAACAGCTTGCTGCGGAATAAACAGTGAGCATCCAACATGCATAAGAAGTAAAAAACTAAAGGTAAGTCTTTTCAATATTAGAAATTGATATGAATTCATAGAGGGGAAGTTAGGGGGAATTATAGATTAAATAATAAGGAAAGCCCCGCTGTTACGCGGGGCCGCCACATCATCCGGTCGACCTATTACTAGACAATGAGCTAATCTTAATTAGGCATGAGCTTGATACTCAAATGCATAAAGATATTGACTTGCAGTCAAGAAACACATCTCACCGATATTATATGCAATATTTTCTGTATCTCCATATTTATCATCTTTAATGAGTTTAAATTCTAACACCAATTCCTCATTGTTGTATGATATATTTTGGAATGAATATCTACCGGTCCCACATTGAGTACTCAGAATGATATATGGATTCTGATTACAGATTTGACTGAGATATCCAGTGCTATCTACTTGATTAAGTATTTTATTTGTTTCTCTCTTTGTCATGGTATTACTCCCTAATTGCTAAAAAAAATTATAGAGATTTAACCTTATTGAATGTGACATGAACCACTAAAATCAAAATTAAAAAGAAGGAAATAAAAAATGTGATATAAAACAAAAAAGCCTCAGTTTTTACACTGAGGCTTTCAAAATAAATATATTTCTCATTATTTCATCAACACCACTTTAGTAGTATGAACTTCATTTTCCATTAACAGTGTAATAAAATAAATTCCACTCGGAAACTCAGATGCCTTCCAAGAAATATCATATTCACCCGCTTCATAATGCCCATTTAATAACGTCTCAACATGTCTACCATTTACATCATAAACGTCAAGATTAATATTTGACTCTTTTGGAATATACATTTTAACCATGGTTTCAGGATTAAACGGATTTGGATATGCAGCACTCAAATAATAGTCCTTAGGAATATTTGCTTTTACAATACTAACCGATTCAACAATTTGAACTTGATTGGGAATATATTGATTAATACCCACTGAGAGTGGAAATTCAGTTTCTAAAATTTCAGAATATAATTTAAATTCAATTTCGTCACCAATTTGGGGATATCCTATGGTATTCCATCTTCCATCATGACCCATAACAGGTACATCAATATGTTTGCCCATCCACTGCCGTGAACCTACCAATAGCTCATTATGATACGCCAAAACCCAATCCCCAAATCGAGCTTCTTCAATCTCACCAACATCTATAAAATAAAATGATTGGATTGCAGATTGTGAAAATTTGAATGGATTATCAGCTTTACTTGAATACACTGACTTCTGACGTGAAAGTGCATCAAGAGTCTCTAAATCATACTGGAAGGTTATGGGCTCATCCACATTAAACCAATATCCATGGGCACCATCAAAACTAACTAAACTACCCACCCATTCGCCATTAATTTGTGCCGTTGCAACCGCCTCAGAAATAATATAAGGTACTAAATCTTCAATATCATCTGGGATTCCTTCACTAATACCTACCGAACCAGGTACGGGGAAAGATATTAAATTTAATCCTAGATGAAGATCATATTGCTTATTGGGATCAATTCCCACACCTTCAATATCTAATGTATCTACCGAATCACCCATGTACAACCAATATCCACTAGAGGTGTTAAACTGAGTTAAACTACCTACCCAACCCCCTTGATCAACTATAAACTGAGCCGATGTTCCTTCTCCGATTACAGCAAGAACACTGGACTGAATATCATCCATTAGTGAAATTAAACTTGATTCTGAAGGAAGGGTATAGAAACTGATCAAATTATTATCCTTATGTAAAGGAATACTTAAGTAATCAATTTCGGTAGCTACAATTTCATCAATAAATTGCATGTTGAAATTTGACCATGTATAGTTTTGAGATGGAATTGCCGCAAAATAACTATCTTCTGAAGCATCATAAATTTTAAATGTAGGAATCCCACCTTGTTGCATATAACCCTGAGTTTGTTCAGAACCATCATTACCCATGACCGGAATATCACAAACTCCACCCTGACATAGGGATAAATCCCATTTTCGAGCGCCCACACATACATCACCATTGAATGCACCAATCCAATCATTTGAGGCTAAAGATTCACCATAAATATCATATGCTTCATAAGTAAAATAGAATGCCTGTAAAGTGGACTGTTCAAATTGAAATAAAATGGGCAACCCAAAATCACAAGATCCATCATCAACGGTTGCATCAGGATTATAATTTTCAGCGGAT
>TARA_B110000438_G_scaffold98435_1_pt1 | contig 33444 bp, 30 predicted proteins | sample TARA_B110000438 | Tara Oceans TARA_B110000438 (sample SAMEA4398413) | marine metagenome | biome: Polar Biome; feature: [MES] marine water layer (ENVO:01000295) within the mesopelagic zone...; material: water (ENVO:00002006), including particulate matter (ENVO:01000060) such as...... | reverse complement strand
TTTTTTTATAGAGGGGGTTGTTTCAGATGGTAGTCTGTATTTAGCTGAAATTGATGTCCTACGGCGATCAGGCTTTCTTCATCAAAATGTTTACTCATCAGTTGAAGGCCAATCGGCATTCCATTTTTTTTTGAAGTTCCGCATGGAATGGAAATCCCAGGAATACCTGCGAGGTTGGCTGAGATGGTATATATGTCGGAAAGATACATCTTGATAGGATCATTTACACGTTCCCCAAGTTTAAATGCAGTTATTGGTGAATTGGGAGCAATAATCACATCGCATTGTTCGAAAGCATTTTCGAAGTCCTGTTTGATGAGGGTGCGAACTTTCTGTCCTTTTAGATAGTAGGCGTCGTAGTAGCCAGAACTGAGAACAAATGTTCCTAGTATGATCCGGCGCTTTACTTCTTCACCGAACCCTTCTTGTCTGGTATTTATATACATTTCGAGTAAACTATCTGATTTTTTTGAACGGTAACCGTATCGGACTCCGTCATAACGGGATAAGTTTGCGCTTGCCTCAGCACAGGCGATAATATAGTAAGTTGCCACTGAATACTGAAGGTGAGGCAGTGAAATCTCTACTTTTTCCATTCCGAGTGACTCAAGAGTTTTAATTGCTTCTTGCACAGATGCTTCAACTTCTGAATCAATTCCCGAGGTGAAATACTCTTTTGGAATTCCCATTTTTAATCCGGATAAGTTTTTCTCTAAACTATTCATAAAGTTTGGTAGTTTTAAATCCGCAGAAGTTGAGTCCTTTGGGTCTTTCCCAGCTATTACGTTCATCAATAGCGCCGAATCCGCAACTGTTTTTGTCATGGGACCGATTTGATCCAATGATGATGCAAACGCAACAAGTCCGAAGCGAGAGACTCTCCCATAAGTTGGTTTGAGTCCGGTTACGCCGCAAAAGTTAGCAGGTTGGCGTATTGACCCTCCGGTATCACTTCCCAGAGCCGCTAGGCATTCATGGGAAGCTACTGCTGCTGCGGAGCCACCGCTTGATCCTCCAGGAACTCGACTTAAGTCCCATGGATTCATTGTTGGGTGATGCCAGGAATTTTCTGTTGATGAGCCCATGGCAAATTCATCCATATTCGTTTTGCCTACGATCACAGCTCCTGCTTTTTTAAGTCTATTAACCACTGTGGCATCATATGGAGCAATGAACTGGTCAAGCATTTTTGATGAACAGGTAGTGAGTGCATCTTGCATACAGATAAGGTCTTTCAAAGCTATGGGAATACCAAGGAGAGGTGCGTCGTGACCTGCAGCTAGTTTTCGGTCAGCTTCCTGAGCTTGATTCAGGGCTATATCTTTGGTTAGATGAACAAAGGCTTGAACTTTAGGTTCTATCTTTTCGATGCGCTGATATATTGCTTCAGTAAGTTCTAGAGCAGAATATTTTTTCTGCAGCAAGTCTTCTTTTGCTTGAAGAATGGTTTTTCTATGCATAACTTTAGTTAGATAATCTTTGGAACTTCGTAATGCCCCTTATTTTTTGAGGGTGCTGCAGTCAGATAGTCTATATTTTTTGATTTAGAGGTTTCATCATCACGAAAAACATTGTTGATAGGAAGAATGTGGGAGGTTGGTTGCACATTTGATGTGTCTAACTGATTGAGTTGGCTCATGTAATCAACTACCTGTTCTAAATAGCAATAGAGCTTATCGCTTTCGGTTTCAGTGAGCCTTAATCTAGCTAGTTCAGCGATCTTTTGTATGTCGATTTTGTCAGACATTGGTATTAGTTGAAAAGAAATAGAGGGAGAAAATTAAGCTGCGGCTGCTGACTTACGTTCCTTTTTTGGTTTCTTTTTTTCTTCTGCCATTTTTGCTGTTGCAGATATTTTTGCAACCTTACGTTCTAATCTTTTTACTTTTTTTTTCTTTTGTCGAGAAACAAGATCATTTTTTTTATCCGCTGCATTTTTTATTGCATCAGAAAATTCTGTTTTAGCTTTTGCAATGTGTGTTTTTAATTGGTCCATAGTTGCCATAAATTTAAGTCACCTCATTCATAAATTGCTTGGGAAATTAGACTTTATAACAAATTTTATTTCAAACCACAACCTGAAAGCTAATATTGTGGATCCTGATCATTTTTTAATGTTGATGGCAAGTGCAAATGATCTAGATAATATCTTAAAAATCTAGATGATTGGGGTTCTATAAGGTTTATCTAGTGGGTTGAAATAGGTTAATAGAGTAACTAAGGCCGTGCTTTATTTATTGGGTCTTCTTAAGCGAGAACGATTACAATAAAGCAAGGTCGATACGTCGTAGTGATATGTCGACTTGTTTTACTAGCACTTTAATAAGATCCCCTATTTTATAAATTTTGTTTCTACGTTGACCCATCCATTTATGATCTTGCTCTATATGTATATAGTAGTCGTCTGTGAGACTAGATACGTGCACCAGTCCCTCAACAAAAACCTCAGCTAGCTCAACAAAAAAACCAAATGGTGTCACGCTGACAATCGTTCCGGTAAAGGATTTTCCGATTTTGTCAGACATAAACTGCGTACGCCTAAGATCTGTTATTTCGCGCTCCACTTTTACTGCTTTTTCTTCATTCAGAGTTGATTGTTCTGCAGTTTCCTTCATTTCTTTTGCAAGAATTTTTTTTTCGTGTGCGGAGAATTTATGATTCAAACTTTCTTTAAGAAGTCGATGTGTTACTAAATCAGGATATCTGCGAATGGGTGATGTGAAATGAGTGTAGTGTTTGAATCCTAAACAGAAGTGACCGGGGTCTTTTTCCGAATACTGAGCTTTTTTCATAGTTCTTAGCAATAGCGTGTTGACTACTCTTTCCTCTGGTCGACCGCGGACTCTTTTAAGAATATTTTGGAGGTCAGTGGAACTAACATTGCTTGGGGAATTTAAGCGAAGGCCAAACCCGGCAACAAACTCCTGAAATGCGGCAATTTTTTTTTCATCAGGTGATTCGTGAACCCGATGAATAAAAGGAAGTTTTTTGTCGAATAAGTGGCGAGCTACCACCTGGTTAGCCACAAGCATGAACTCTTCTATCAATTCATGGGCTTCGTTGTGCTGTGCTTTAGTTATTTTTTCAATAGTCCCTTTTGAGTTCATGTGAATCTCTGGTTCCGGGACATGAAAATCCACGCTGCCGGATTTAAATCTTTGTTTGCGAAGAATTTTACTAAGCCGGTGCATATTATGTAAAATATCTACAACCTCGCTATGTTTATTTTCTGTGGCATCATTTTTAAGCAGGGAAGCTACTTCGTTATAGGTAAACCGGGTACAACTTTTTATAACAGATGTAAAAAAATCGGAATGAATCACCTCGCCTTTTCGATTGAAGTCAATAAGCGCTGTCAGTGTTAATCGTTTTACATTTGGTTTTAGGCTGCAGATATTATTTGATAATTCGAAGGGGAGCATAGGTATGACATCACCGGGGAAGTAAATACTTGTTCCGCGTTCAAGGGCTTCCTTATCTAGATAGGAGTTTTTCTTTACATAGTGACTCACATCAGCAATATGAACGCCTAATCTAAACCCTATGTCTGTTACATCTAGAGAGATGGCATCATCAAAGTCTTTTGCAGTTTCCCCATCGATTGTAAAAATAGTCCAGTCTGTTAAGTCTTTTCGATTATTTAAATCTTTGTTGTTGATGCGTGATGTTATTTTTTTAGCTTGTTCCACAACATTAAGCGGGAACTCAAAACGTGTTCCTAGTTTGCGAAAAATTGAACTTAACTCTACTTTTGGGTCATTGGAATATCCAAGAACTTCCGTGACTTTTCCCGTGGGTGGTTGGTGTTTTTCTGGATAGGAAGTAATTTCAACGACAACGATTTGTCCGGTTTTGGCACCGAGTTTATGCTTGCTTGAAACAAAAATATCATGAGAAAATTTATTATCCATCGGTATGACCCATCCGTTCCCATCTAGGGGTTCGAATAAACCTACCAAAGAAGTTGTTGATCTCTCTAAAATCCGCATAATTCGACCTTCAGGACGTCCTGACCTGTTATTTGATTCGAGGCGTGCGATTACCTTATCTTTATGCATAGCACCAGCCGTGTGTTTTGGGCTAATATATATATCGCCTCCTTGATCATTTTTTTCTGGTGTCAAAAACCCATAACCATTTGGATGGCCATTTAAAATACCTGTTATCAAGTTCATTTTGTCAGGGAGGCCGTAGCGACCACCTCTTAAGCGGACTAAGGTACCTTCTTCTGCCATAAGTTTAATTTGATTGCGAAAATCCCGTCGTTGAACCTCGGTGATTCCCAGAGCTAGCGCCAACTCAGAAACCTTCATTGGTCGCACAGCTTTTTTTTTGATTTTTTTTAAGATGCTATCTTTAGACAGTTTCATAAACTACTAGGTGGTAAAATTTTTTAAATATTATTGAAGAAGTGAAGATGGAAAGTTTAAGACTTCTTTAGATTAGATAAAAAAACATATAAATTATAGCACTCTTAAAAAGTCAATTATCTGTGCAACATCGTAAAAGAAAATCAATAAGTTATATTTTAGCTTGGAAGCTGCTGTATTGTCGAAACTGAAAAAGAACCGACAAGTGAAAGAAGTTTCTACTGGGATCTGCTAAAAGTAAAGATTGTGTTTTTGATTTAGATTGGTAGGTTGACGAGTGAAGTGATTTTGATTTTTGCCTACACTTCTCATATAATCTCTAACTTGTTTTGCTACGACAGACATTTAATTGATATAGATTAGTAAACTTAAAATACCACATGAAAATTCAACTTGACTGGTTAAGAGAATACGTTGACGTCGACCTTAGCGCTGAAAAACTAGGACATCTGCTCACGATGGCTGGTCTTGAAATCGAAACTGAGGAAACAGTGGAATTAAGTGATGGGACAAAAACCGAAGTGCTGGAGCTGAATGTGACTCCTAATAGAGGGTATTGTCTTAGTTATCTTGGAGTTGCTAGGGAAGTTGCCGCACTTGTAGGTAAATCATTTAGGGTGCCTGACTATGAAGCGGAGTTAGAGGAAAATTGGGGCGAAAGTCCAATAGGCGACAAGCTTAAAGTAGATAATAGTGAGCCAGAATTATGTGTGCGCTACTCCGGAATGGTTATTGAAAATATTAAGCCAGGACCGTCTCCTAAATGGTTGGCGGACCGATTAACTGCAATTGGACTTCGTCCGATAAATAATGTGGTAGACATTACAAATTTTGTGCTCATGGAATATGGCCAGCCTTTGCATGTATTTGATAAGGATTTATTGGAAGGTCCCAGTATTATAGTGCGTCGCGGCAAAGAAGGTGAGTCATTTACAGCTATAGATGGGAGCGATTTAAAATTAGATCAGGATGCTTTAGTGATAGCGGATGATAATAAGGCCATTGCTTTAGCCGGTATCATGGGCAGCGCTAACAGTCAGGTTACAGCGTCCACTCGCCATATTATTTTAGAAAGCGCGAGTTTTAATTCGGTGGTAGTGAGAAAGGGGTCGAAGAAGTATGGTTTGCGATCAGATTCTTCAATCCGGTTTGAAAGAGGAGTTGATATGCACGGCGTAATCTCTGCTCAGGCTCGAGCGGCACTTCTTATAAAGAAATTGGCTGGAGGAACAATTTGTAAAGGAAGAGTTGATCTTTATCCATCTCCTCAACCGATTAGAAATGTGTCGTTGAGAGCTTCTCGTTTAAATCAAGTTCTCGGTTGCTCTCTTTCCGGAGATCAGATAAAGGACTATTTATCTCGACTAAAGCTAGAAGTTTCTTTATTGAAAGATAATGAGACTTTTAATGTGGGTATTCCTAGTTTTCGTCCCTTTCTCCTCAGAGAAATTGATCTTATAGAGGAGGTGGCTCGTTTAAATGGATTTGACAAAATTAAAGAGACCAGCCCTGCGGCACAAATCAACCCAGTTCGATTTACTCCAATACAGTCTGCAATAGGCAGCGTTAAAAGTCTTTTAAGAGACATCGGATTTTCTGAAATTATTACATATAGCTTTATTGATGAGTTAGGCGCCAAAACATTTCAATCGGCATTTTCCACCACTAACAAAGTAAACTCAATATCGTTGAACAATCCGATTAGTGTAGACATGGGTTTCATGCGCCCAAGCCTATTGCCTGGATTAGTCCAGTCAGCAATGACAAATTTTAGCAAAGGACAAAAGCATGTGAGAGTTTTCGAATGTGGTAATATTTTTGTGTCAGGGGAAGGAGGCGAACGTGAAGAGAAAATGGTTGTCTCCGCATTTATCTCAGGAGTACAAGAAAATAATGTATGGGAACAAACGGGAAAAAGTTACGACTACTATGATTTAAAGGGAACTCTGAGCGCTGTTAGCAGACTTTTGAAGTTGAAACTAATTGAACACCCTGAACCGGAAAACCCTTTTATGTTAAAGGGCAGGAGCGTTGGGTTGACGGTGGATGGCAAAGCTTGCGGGTATTTGGGTGAATTGTCTCCTAGTATTATTCGTCAATATGAATTACCCAAACATTGTATTGTTTTTGAACTAGATTTTGATAGGTTGATGTGCGCCTTGCCTAAACAGGTTCGGTTTTTAAATCTTCCTAAGTTTCCGGAAATATATAGAGATATTTCCATCCTCATTGATAAGACAGTTCCTTCAGGCGAGGTGATAGATAGGATCAATCAAGTAGGAGGTCCATTGCTTAGGAAGGTAGAACTGTATGACCATTTTGAGGGAAATAAAATTAAAGAAGGAGAAAAGAGCCTTACCTATGCTTTGACATTCCAGTCAAGCGACAGAACTTTGATTGACGAAGAAGTGAACCCTGTGTTTGAAAAAATTGTAAAGATTTTATCAAGTCAACTGGGAGCTATGCTAAGAGAATGATTTTCACAAGGTTCATTATCTTGAGTTTGTTGGAATCGTCGATTGACCACATCTATTGAGCGATGTTAACCTTTTTTAGAATGGGATTTTTAGACCATAGGGTTATTCTTAAATTCTATTTTTAGGTTTTGTCAATGTCCGTTGAAAAAGTCAAACAATTAGAAGAATTGGTTTCTTCTGGGTTACGATGTTTAGAAAACTTTTACAATGAAAACTGCCGACTTGAGGAGCGAGTGCGGGAACTTGAAAAGGAAAAGGTGACGCTGCTGAAAGAAAATGGAAGAGCGAAAAGTTCACTAGATAAAGTCAATCAATTGGAAGTCTCTCTTCGCAAGTTAACAAAAGACTGCTCTACCTCTCGCGCTAAGATAAAAAATATTTTACAAAAAATTAATAAAATGGACTTTATCTAATTATGCCATCGAAGGAGATTATAGTTTGCGGTAAGGTTTACTCCGTTAAATCGATATCTTCGTCAGTCTCTATGGAAGAAGTAGCGGCTTTGGTTAATATGAAGATGAAGGAATTGTCGGAAGCCAAAAACAAAACATCCATGTTGGATGTGGCAGTATTGACTGCGCTTAATTTAGGGTATGAGTTGTTACAGTTAAAACAAGGCAAACAATCGGATGGCGAGAAACTTAATCAGCACCTTGATGGGATGATTCAAAAGCTTGATAGGTCTTTAGAAAGTATTAAAAAAAAAGTTTAGAGGGTTGCTAATCTTGATAGATATATTCCTTTTGTGTTATTATGTTAATAAAGGAATATTATTTTTTTACTTCCCTGTAGTGTTAGTGTAAAAATTTTATTTTTTGAGCCAATGCTTCGAAAACGGGGATGACTTCCTATCGCGGTGTGCATGCCTTCATTGGAGTTATGTCGAAGGAAGCCTGAAGTGGTATACAGATTCCCCACCTATTCTTTATAGGTTCAAAGAAATATTTTTGCACGACATTGCGGGGAGGTTTCTGTTTTTTTAACGGAATTAAGTTGATTTCTTCTATTATGTTTTAAAAGGGTAGCTAGATGGTGGGTGTTTATAGAAAGTTCTCTTTGTTCGCTTTTTGATCTAAATAGGTTACAAGTAAAGCAAGAGGCCTTGTTTTTTTAATAAGGCTGTCTAGTATGTTGATGCGAAACTCAAGTTTTTAAAAGATTGCCATAGTTTATTCGGTGATATGTTAACCCAACCCACCTTTCGCTTTAATGCGTTTTCTTGCATTTTGCCAGTATATTAAGACATTTTTTGGTTGTTATGGGAAATTTGAGCATTTTTCTTTGATGTTAATTTGCTCGCCTTACTTTACATTGGTATGACAGGGGTTCGAAAACCTAACTGCGTTTATAATGAGGTTTTGGATGAAGTTAGCTACCAATTTGACATCGATAACCCAGGCTAAAAATGAGATCCGACAGGATATTATCAAAAAACGCGGAGAGCTTGGTGGTTTAGAAAAAAATGAGAAAAGTCTTGCCATTTCTAAACGTTTGTTTGGGATGGATGAATTTAAGAAGTCCAAAACCGTTTTTTGTTTTCTTTCGACTTTATTTGAAGTGCAAACAGAGAAAATAATTAGGGAATCTCTACGGTTGGGAAAGCATGTTTTGGTTCCATTGTTAGATCCTGAAGAGGGAAATTTACAGGCAAGTCGTATTCCTTCGATGGATATAGATTTTATGATAGGAAAGTATGGTATTAAGCAGCCTACTCTTAAATCTAGGGATATAGTGGCTTGTTCAAATATAGATTTTGTCGTAGTCCCAGGCTTAGCGTTCGATAATATTGGGAATCGAATTGGATATGGAGCTGGATTTTACGATAAATTTTTTAAAAAGATCTCCAGTGATGTGACCCGAGTTGCAGTGAGTTATGATTTTCAACTTTTAAATTTAGTCCCACACTCAGATTTAGATGAACCTGTTCATTTTTTGATTACAGAAACTAAAGCGCTGAGATGTCTTGATTCATAAGATGTTAAGGTTTAATTAGGTATCTATTGTCGAGGTAATTAATATGCATATTTTTACGGCGGTTAAATTTAATTTTTCCACCCTGATTGTAGGAATGCTTTTGGCAGCCTTGATTGGGTATTTGATTGGTTATTTCTTGCGCAAAATAATAAGTCAGTACCAGATTAAAGAAGCTGAAGCCAGAAAGATCATGATCATTGAAGAAGCTGAACAGGAGGTGCAAAATAGGTTTAAAGCTGCTGTTGTTGAAGGCAAAGAGCAAGCATTAGTTGAAAAAGAAAAAATTGAAAAAGAAGTTCAGGTTAAGCGTGATGAATTACGAAATCAAGAGCGTAGGATTCAACAACAAGAAGATGATTTGAGACACTCAAAAGAGGGGTTGTTAGGCTTCGAAAAAGAGTTAGGCGTTAGGATGGAAGAAGCAGAAAAAACTAAGCAGTCGGGCTTAAGTGAAAAGTTGCGTTATGAAACATTAGCTGAAGAGGAAATGAAAAAACTTGAACAAATCAGTTCCCTTACTGCAGAACAAGCTGTAGAAGAAATTAAGGCGAAAGTTATTGATTTAGCTCTTCTGGATGCCGCAAAAGATGTAAAGAGAATTGAAGAGAAGGCACAGAATAATGCAGAGGAAGAAGCAAGGAAAATTATTACCATGGCGGTGCAGAGATTGGCGTCTGACAATGTTGCGGAGAGTACAGTCTCTGTGGTATCTCTTTCAGACGATTCGATTAAGGGACGGATTATAGGGCGAGAGGGTAGAAATATTCGTGCTCTTGAACAGGCCACTGGGATTGATCTTATTATTGACGATACCCCGGGAGCAGTAATATTATCTGGGTTCGATCCGATACGCCGAGAAATTGCCCGCCTTACACTAGAACAGTTGATATTGGATGGACGTATTCATCCAGGAAAGATTGAAGAGGTTGTGGCCAAGTGCCAAAAGGAAATTGCAATACAAATAAAGAAAGCAGGAGAACAAGCGGTTATAGACTTGCAGATAGATAATATAAATCCAGAGATGGTAAACATGTTAGGTCGACTTAAATACCGCACAAGCTACACACAAAATGTTCTTGAGCATGTTAAGGAAGTTGCTAGAGTTTGCGGGTTTATGGCTGCAGAGTTGGGTTTGGATGTTCAGCTTGCTAAACGTGCTGGTCTTTTACACGATATTGGTAAGTCTATTGACCGTCAAACCGATGGTACGCACACTCAATTAGGAATTGATGTTGCCAAGCGGTTTAATGAGCATAAATATGTTGTTAACGCTATTGGTGCACACCATGAGGACATAGAGCCTGAATCTCTTTACGCTGTTTTAGTTATAGCCGGAGATACTATCTCGGCTTCTCGCCCAGGAGCTCGCCGTGAAATGCTAGAAACTTACGTAAAGCGAATGACAAAACTGGAAGAAATTGGAGACTCTTTCAACGGCGTTGAAAAAACTTATGCGATTCAAGCTGGGCGTGAGGTCCGTATTGTTGTTGTTCCTGATATAGCCTCAGATGAGGATTCTAATATATTGGCTAAGAGTATCGCTAGACGTATAGAAAAAGAAGTAACGTATCCTGGGGAAGTTAAAATTACTGTTATTAGAGAGACTCGTTTTTCGGAGGTGGCGCACTAATATTATTTTTTTTGCGGTAGCATTACTTGTTGGAAACGAGAAGCATAAAACTATTTAACTAAAGAATCTCCGAGATTAAAGCCAGCCAATAGTCTAATTAAGACTCTGATTTGCATTGTGTATCTTTTAGAAAAAAATACCTAACTTCAGGTTCTTTTATTTCTCAAAACTAACTGATTAAATTTAATGGAAGAGTCAACAGATTTAGTGAAGCTTCGCAGAGATAAGCTTTCGCAATTGTGCTCCAAGGGTATCAATCCTTATATTAATAGCTTTAAAGTTAAAGATACTTTTAGTTCATTAGCTGATAATTTTTCCGAGAACTCCAAGGAAGAACTTGAAGGATTAGGGAAGCAGTGCTTGGTTGCTGGGCGCATGATGGCGAGACGTGGTCATGGTAAAACCACTTTTTGCCACATTAAGGACCGTACAGGTCAAATGCAAGTATATATACGTAAGGATGCGATTGGTGAAGAAAGTTACGAGATATTTAGTCTTTTCGATATTGGAGATTTTATTGGTGTGGAGGGGATGTTGTCTAAGACTAAAACTGGTGAACTTACAATCTTTGCAAAAAAAATTACCTTGTTAGCAAAATCGCTTTTACCACTTCCCGAAAAATGGCATGGATTAAAGGATGTTGAGCTTAGATATCGCCAAAGATATGTTGACCTAATAGTTAATCCTGAAGTGAAAGATGTTTTTATTTATAGGAGTAAGGTTATACAGGCGTTACGTGAGTTCCTTAATCAGAGAGACTATCTGGAAGTGGAGACACCAATGATGCAGTCCATTGCAGGTGGTGCGACAGCAAAACCATTCAAGACACATCATAATGCTTTAAATATGGATCTTTATCTTAGAGTAGCCCCTGAGCTTTACTTAAAAAGGCTGGTAGTGGGCGGCATTGAGAGGGTTTATGAGATTAATAGGAATTTTAGAAACGAGGGGATTTCTACTGATCATAATCCTGAGTTTACTATGGTTGAGTTTTATACAGCGTATGCTGACTATAATGACCTTATGGATTTGACTGAAAAGTTGTTCCACTATATATGTCAGAGTGTATTCGGTAAGCTGATCTTTGAACTTACTTGTGGTAAAGATAAAGTTATTCGAAATGAAACCATTGATTTTTCTAAGCCCTTTGGGAGAAAAACATTTAAGCAGTCTTTGGTCGATATTGGAGGAATGGCATTAGAAGATATTAATGATTGCCAAAAATCTATTTCGTATGCTCTGGAAAACAAGGTGGCCTTGGAAAAAAAAGATAGCCACGCAAAAGTATTAGGAAAGTTATTTGACCACTTTGTTGAACCAAATTTGATTCAGCCCATTTACATAACAGATTATCCTTTAGCACTTTCTCCTTTATCAAAAAAGAAAGAGGAAGACCCTTCATTGGTCGAGCGCTTTGAATTGTTTGTAGGGGGGAAAGAAATTGCTAACGCTTATACCGAGTTAAATGACCCGATAGACCAAAAACAAAGATTCGAGGAGCAAGTTTGTGACCGTAATGAAGGAGATGAAGAAGCTCATATGATGGATCTAGATTTCATCCGTGCCTTGGAGTATGGATTACCTCCAACCGCGGGAGAGGGAATCGGGGTAGATCGATTGGTTATGCTGCTTACTAACTCTCAATCTATCCGTGACGTTATCTTATTTCCTCAATTAAAAAAAGAGTCTTAAGTGAATATAATAAACCTTAACCTGAATAGTTTTTCTAGATGAAGTCAATGGATTCTTTAAAAGTTTCTTTGGCCCAGTTGAAAATTTTATTTGTGGTCTAAAAACCTTTAATCCTACCAGCCATCATGTCCTACGAATTATTCGTAAGCATTCGCCACCTTAGTGCTAAAAAGTCCCAAAAGTTTATTTCTCTTAATACCTGGATATCAATAGCTGGTGTAGGACTGGGCGTTATGGCTCTTATTGTGGTGATTGCAGTTATGTCAGGGTTTAGTAAAGACCTGCGTGATAAAATATTGGGAACCAATTCCCATATAGTTGTGTCAAACATGAACCAGGCTATGGTAGAGAATTATAATGATATTCTTAAAAAAATACGTTCTATGAAAGGAGTTACCGCTGCGGCGCCGTTTATTATGAATCAGGTGATGTTAATTAATGGCGATAGAGTTTCAGGTGTTGTTGCGCGGGGAATAGACCCAGATAGCGAAGGGGTCGTTTCTGATTTAGGGAAAAATATGATATCCGGAACAGTGTTTGATTTGAAAGTAAAACCTAATCATTTTAAAAAAAAAAGTCGGCAGGGGAAAAAAAGAGCTGGAATAATTTTGGGGAAGGAACTTTCGCGTCGAATGGGCGTCGGAGTAGGAGATATTGTGTCTATGGTTTCTCCTGTTTCACGGGTGACACCTGTTGGGCTTATCCCAAGAATGAAACTATTTAAAGTGGTTGGTGTGTTCGAGTCGGGAATGTATGAATATGACGCGAATTTATCATTCATCCTCTTAAAATCAGCTCAAAAATTTTTTTCAATGAAGAACGGTATTTCTGGGATAGAGATAAGAGTTGCTGACATCGAGCAGGCTGGAGATATCGCATCTATAATTCAGAAAGAATTAGGTTTCCCTTATCTTGTTCGTGACTGGATGCGTATGAATAGAAATCTTTTTTCTGCTCTCAAACTAGAAAAAATAGTTATGTTTATTATTCTGATTCTAATTATTTTCGTGGCTGCGTTTAATATAGTAAGCACACTATTTATGTTGGTAATGGAGAAAGCTAAAGAAATAGCGATTTTAAAGTCTATGGGAGCCAGTTGTACCAGTATAATAAAAATTTATAGCTATCAAGGCTTAGTAATTGGTCTTGTAGGAACACTTTTAGGTTGTGCTGCGGGCTTTGTTATAGTCCCTAACTTAAATGAAATAGTTGGTTTTATAGAAGTTGTCTTTGGGATTGAAGCATTTCCGAGTGATGTTTATTATCTTGATAGCCTCCCATCTAAAATCCAGTATATGGATTCGTTGTTAATTATTATTTTTTCAGTTGTAATTTGTTTAGCCGCATCACTTTATCCAGCCTGGCGAGCATCGAAGATCGATCTCGTTGATGGATTGCGTTATGAGTGATTCAAATCCCAAAAAAATTATTTTGCCATACTTGCTTGAAGCCATAGATTTGCACAAAAATTATAAGACCACCGAGCAGGTGCTTCATATCTTATCGGGAGCCAGCCTTAAATTGAAAGCTGGGGAAATGTTGGGCATAATAGGAGCTTCAGGGGTTGGGAAGAGTACTTTGTTACATGTCCTTGGTGGGTTGGATCTTCCAGAAACAGGGCAAGTTTTGTTTCATGGTGAAGACATTTGCTCTAAAGAAAATACATATCTTGAAAACTTTCGAAACCAAAGAGTAGGGTTTGTATTTCAGTTTTTCAATCTCCTGTCTGATTTTACAGCTTTGGAAAATGCTATGTTCCCAGCTTTAATTTCTAGGGTTGATAAAAGAGAAGCTCGCGAACTGGCAGAAGAGCTTTTGGTTCAGGTTGGGCTCAAGGATCGTTTGAATCATAAACCAAGCCAACTTTCTGGTGGGGAAAGTCAACGAGTAGCCTTGGCTAGAAGTTTTATAAATAAGCCAGATCTTATACTTGCGGACGAGCCGACCGGGAACTTAGATCAAAAGGCAAGCGATTCCTTGATAGAGCTGATTCAATCTCTCAACCATAAGCTTCAACAAACAGTAGTGATTGTAACGCACAGTCAGCGAATTGCTTCAAAAATGAATCGTATTGTTGAACTTGTAGACGGTGTGATTAACCCAGTAGAAAAAGGTGTTTTTATTTAAAAAAATTTTTAAGAAGAAAAAACCAGCTAAAAAAAATAATTCATGAACTTAGGTGATGTAGCAAAAAAAATAAATGGGAAAGTAGAAGGTGATTCCTCAATAGATATCACTGGTGTGAGTTCTATCGAAATAGCAAAAAAAGGTCATATTACATTTGCCAAAGGAAAAAAATTTCTCGAGAAACTTAAAAAATCAAAGGCTTCAGCGGTTTTAGTAGAGACTAAAGAAGAGATAAGTATGAGCCAAATTATTTCCTCTAATCCAGAGTTAGCATTTGCTAGGCTACTTGATTACTTTCACCCTGAGCCAAGACCAAAACCAGAAATTCATTCTTCAGTTGTACTTGGATTGAATGTAAAGCTAGGCAACAGAGTCGCTCTGTCCCCCTTTGTCTCTATAGGTGATAATGTTCGCATCGGTGACGATGTTGTAGTTTACTCTGGTTCAGTGATTGGTGATAACTGTGAACTTGGGAAGAGTACTCTGATTCATGCTAACGTGACGCTTTATCGCAATACAATAATAGGAAGCTCTGTGACGCTTCACGCTGGAGCTGTTATCGGCTCGGACGGATTTGGCTATACTGCGGATGACAAAGGAAGGCATATCAAAATCAATCAGATTGGAAATGTTGTAATTGAGGATAACGTAGAAATAGGTGCAAATTCTTGTGTAGACAGAGCAGCGACAGGAACAACACTAATCAAAAAAGGAACTAAAATTGACAACTTGGTACAAATTGCGCATAACTGCACTATTGGAGAGAATTGCATATTGGTTGCGCAAGTAGGAATTGCTGGCAGCTGTAATCTTGGTCGACATGTTGTTTTGGCAGGGCAGGCAGGCCTTTCTGACCACGTTACAGTGGGTGATAATGTAACTTTAGCAGCAAAGTCGGCAGCTCTACGTGATATCAAGGACAATAATGTCTATGGAGGAATTCCTGCCCTTCCACTGAATATCTGGAAACGGAGCGTTACGGTTTTTGCCAAACTTCCCGATTTGTTTCGTAAAATTAGGGACTTAGAAAACCGATTAAACAATATTGAAAAAAAAAATATTGATCAGTAGTATTGCTTTAATAGATTGTAAGTTCAATTGCTTAATAATTAGTGAGTTGATTTCATGTTTCGTAATAGATGGGTAGCCCTGTGTTTGCCTTTTTTTTTCATTAGCCTTGCGGTTAACTTAAACGCATCAATGACTGATGAGCAGATAGAAAAGCATATTGCGTTAAAGCTTAAGCGAAATGATCGAATACTTAAATTTAATGAGAAGTCGATAGGCAATGAAGGAGCAAAGTTTTTAGCGACGTCTCCACAGTTGAAAAGTGTAGAAACACTAGTTATCTATAAAGGGGGCATTCGAGACGAAGGTATTCGTGCACTCGCTGATTCAAGAAACCTTGTTCAATTGACAGCACTATACTTAGAAAACAACCATATTACGGATCAAGGTGTTAAAACTATAGCCTCGTCGGAGACATTTAAAAACCTACGAGTTTTGAATCTATATCGAAATAAAATTACAGATAAAGGGGCTCAGGAAATTGCAGAATCAGAAACTTTATCTAATTTAATTGAAGTGAACTTAAACTTTAATTTGATAGGTGATGAGGGGGCAATCAGTTTGGCAACGTCTTCTAGTTTGAGTCAATTAAAAATAATTGGTCTTGCTTACAATCAATTGAGCCGAAATGGTAGCGAGGTGCTTAAAAAATTTAATATTTTGCAGGATATTAATAATTTTAAAAAGTCTAAACGTATAAATCAGATTGGTGAATTGATACATGGAGATTTAGGGGTTGAAGTGCTTGTAGAGTTTTCTCATGCTTCAAAACTTAGTGATCTAGATCTTAGGGACAGCAATCTCACGGACAAATCTGCTATAGCTATTGCAAACTCAGAGAGTTTTAAAGGACTATTTTCGCTGAATCTTTCTGGTAACAGAATTACTGATATTGGGGCTAAAGCACTGGCAGGTTCAAAAAATTTTGGTCAACTAAAAATACTTAATCTAAACTTTAATGTTATCGGCGATTTAGGTGCCAGGGCCATAGCAAAGTCAATTCATCTAACTAACCTTAAATCATTAAAATTAGGACAAAACCGAGTTGGGGAAATTGGTGCAAAAGCTCTCAAAAGTTCAGATACTTTGGTTAACCTAACGCATCCGATATTCGGGTTTTATTGATTGTGTGGTTTTTTATTTTGCTCATGATCTATGATTAGCTTTGAACAGGGAAGTGAAATTATAAGGTTTTATATCGAAACTGTATTTAAAATTTTTTTACAAATACGTTTCCTAATTATTTAGGTTTTACATGATTCAAATACTAGAATTCGAGAAAGAAATATTTAAACTGGAAAACCAGATTCATGAGATGGTTTCGCTTTCTCATATGTATGACAGTGTTGGAGACATCACGTATGAAATAGTTAGACTGCATAAAAAAGTTCGTCATATGAAGCATGATGTTTATTCCAACCTAAAGGGCTGGCAAAAAACCCAAGTAGCTCGTCACCCAGACAGGCCATATACTCTGGACTACATTAAATATATGTTTACAGATTTTATTGAACTCCATGGAGATAGACGGGGTGGATATGGCCCCTCGATTGTTGGTGGATTAGCTAAATTCGATAACAGCTCTGTTTTGGTTATCGGTCATCAGAAAGGGAGAGATACGAAGGAAAAGATTAAACGAAACTTTGGAATGTCTCAGCCGGCAGGATACCGTAAAGCTTTACGTCTAATGAAGTTGGCACAAAAATTTAGAATTCCGATTATTAACTTGATCGATACACCGGGTGCTTACCCTGGTATAGATGCTGAGGAAAAGGGGCAGTCAGAGGCTATAGCAAGAAATTTGATAGAAATCATCGAAATAGATGTTCCTATCATCGTGACAATCATTGGTGAAGGTGGTTCTGGAGGTGCGCTTGCAATAGGTATAGGGGACCGAATATTGATGCTTGAACATTCTGTTTACTCGGTAATTTCTCCGGAAGGTTGTGCTTCCATTCTTTGGGGAGATAAGGATAAGGTAAGTCAGGCTGCCGATGCCTTAAGCATGACTGCACCTAGCTTGATAAATCTTGGCGTGATTGACGAAGTTGTCAGGGAACCTCTGGGTGGTGCACATCGGCATCATAAGCGTGCTGCCATTTTGCTAAAAAAATCTTTGCGAAAGAATTTGCTAGCTATTTCTGAGTTAGCACCTGAAGCCCTAATTGAGAATCGCCACGAAAAATTTAGAAAACTTGGCGAAGTCGGACTTAAAGCTACTAATTGAATTAAGTAGTTTTAATTATAGATGCATTTGGCTCCGGAATAGTTGAGCATATTCTGTTTCATTGTTTATCATTTGGTCATGTGTTCCGGACTCTATTAGTTTTCCTGATTTGATTACTAGAATCCTGTCAGCTCCTTCAAGTGTTGATAGTCGATGTGCTATTAATATTGTTGTTCGCCTCGCCATTAAAGAAGAGAGAGCTTCTTTTATTTTTAGTTCTGTTTCTGTGTCGACGGATGCGGTAGCTTCATCTAAAATCAGAATTGGTGGATCCTTTAAAAGTGTCCGAGCAATAGCGATTCGATGCTTTTCTCCTCCGGAAAGTTTTACTCCGCGTTCTCCTATTCTGGTGTCGTATTCCTCTGGGAGACCTTTTACAAAATCATCGGCGTGGGCCGCTATCGCGGCTTTTCTCATTTGTTCATGATTGGCTTCCACGTTACCATATAAAATATTTTCAGCGACAGTGCCGTTGAATAAATATGGGTCTTGAGAAACCAGCCCAATTTGTTCGCGTAGATAAGATATCTTAAGTTCTTTTATATTATGATTATCTATTGTGATTTTTCCTAAGTCTGTATCATAAAATCTAAGTAGAAGCTTTATTAGGGTAGACTTTCCACTTCCCGTATGGCCTACAAGGGCTATTTTGTTTCCTGATGAAATGTTTAGTGAAAGGTTTTTTATTACAGGTTTATTTTGTGTGTAAGCAAAGGTTACTTCTTGGAATTCAATTTCACCCCGCATATTGGTGGTTGGCAAAAAGGCGTTAGGGATCTCTTTAACATCGGGTTGGCGATCAATTATTTCAAATATACGTTCACTAGAAGCCAGAGCATGCTGAAGCATGTGGTTCACCGAATGCAGTTGATTGATCGGAGTATAAAATAATGCCAGATAACCGATAAAAGCGACTAAAGACCCTATAGTTATCTCATTGTTATAAATTAGTTCTGTTCCATATAGTAAGATAAGGGCTGTCCCAAGTGATCCAAGAAACATCATGGCTGGTGAATAAATGGCCCAGAGCGACATTACTTTTAAATTGCTATTGCAGTATTCTCTGCTTTTTTTTTCAAAGAGAGATATCTCATGTGATTGTCGGTTGAAGGCGAATATTTCTCGAATACCAGAAATGGAATCCTGAAGTCTAGAGTTCATCTTTGCGGCGCTCTCTCGTACTTTATGATAGAGGCTATGAGCTTTTTTTGTGTATATAGAAGCACCCCATATGAGAAGTGGAATGGGAAGCAAAGCTACCAATGCAAGTTTCCAGTGCAAGTAAAATAGTATTATGGTTATTCCAGTGAGTGTCAAAATAGCTGTCACCACTTGTTCGACACCATCTATAAAAATTCGTTCAACATAATTGACATCATCATTGACTCGCGACATAAGCTCACCAGTTGATCTATTTTCAAAAAAATTAATAGATAATTGGTTTAGGGCTTTATAAACATTTGAGCGCATGTCAAAAACAACATTTTGCTCGAGACGATTGTTGAACATAATTCGCTGATAGTTTAAAAAGTTTCTTAAAAAATAAACCCCGATAAGACCGACTACGACCCAGTTGATCAAGGAAGTTTTTTTTCCATCAACCAGTTCATCAATGATTACCTTTATAATCCAAGGAGGAATAAGGTCTAGCAGGGTAGTCAAAATGGCAAAACCGAGCGTAAGAGAGACTGCTTTTTTATAGGGTTTGAGGTAACTAAGAACACGCAGGAGTGAATTCATGAAAACTTTAAATTGGGCAAGTATGGTTTTAAACTTTAAAACTCGTATTCTTCATGATATTTTTCATGGATACAATTGTCAATCAATCATAGTAGATAGAGAACATTTTAGGTGAAGCCTGAAGTGACGAGAGTTAGGTTGACTAGCACTTTAATTATCTTTGGAGGAAACTATCAGATTTTTATTAGGAGTAATTAATTATGGAATATAGAGTTCTGGGTGCTAGCAATCTTAATGTGTCTGTTATCGGATTCGGTGCTTGGGGAATTGGGGGATCTCCATTTTGGTCTAATGAGGGGGATGCTGTTTCTGTGCGAGCTATCAGGAAAGCCTATGATTTAGGAATCAATTTTTTTGACACGGCTCCAGTCTATGGATTTGGCCATTCTGAAGAAATTCTTGGAAAAACTCTGAAGCCTTTTCGCGATAAAGTAATCTATGCGACGAAGTGCGGTTTACGCTGGGAAAAAAAATCTTTGGGTTCTATTACTAAAAATGCAACTCGCCGATCTATTTTAGAAGAAATCGACCAGAGTTTGAAAAGATTAGATACAGACTATATTGATCTTTATCAAGTTCATTGGCCTGATATTAAAACATCACAAGAGGAAACAATGGAGACCTTGCTTGAAGTCCAAGAACAAGGAAAGGTGAAAGTCATAGGAGTGAGTAATTATTCAGTTGAACAGATGAAAGCAATAATGAAATCAGGTAAAATTGAATCCTTGCAACCTGATTATAGTTTGCTCAACCGTTCGATAGAAAAAGAAGTAGTCCCCTACTGTGAGAGAAATAAAATTGGGATCATTGCTTATAGTCCGCTTGCTTCGGGACTGCTTACAGGCAAGTACGGTAAGAATGCTAAGTTTAGTGATTGGAGGGGGAAAGGAATAATAGGATGTTTTTCTGGTGTTCAGTTTGAAAAGAATATGGAGAAGGTAGCTAGACTTAAGGCGATGGGAAAATCCATAGGTAAAACCTGTGGTCAGATGGCAATTAATTGGGTTGTCTCACAGGGGCAATTAACGACAGCGCTTTTGGGTGTCAAAAATGAGCAACAGGTTGAGGAAAATGTCGACGCACTTGGCTGGAAGCTAGACTCCAGACAGCAGGAAGAAATTAGTTGTATTTTTTCTGTTGATAGCTAGTGCTTGCGATAGAGGAACCGTCTCCTTTAATTCCAAGAATGCCGTATTGATCTTGATATACACGAAGGTGTCTTCTGACATCAGCTATACTTTTTACTTGTTTTTGTTTGACGAATGATTGCTCAGCTCGTTTCATGTGATTAACAGCACTAACACCATTCCCCATTAAGTGGTGGATAAGTCCCGTAAAGTAGTGGGTTTTTCCATTCTTAGGTTGCAGCCTAATACTTTTGTTGAAATGTTTGAGGGTCTGATTAAAATCGTCGACAATAAAAAAGTATAAAGCTATTTTAAAATGAAGGTCAGGGTCATTAGGTAGAATTTTCAATGCATTATTATAACGTCCGATGGGATTTTCGATGAGGGAAAATTTCCCAGTTTCCTGTCGGAGTTCATTATAAGCTAGGGCAAAGTGAGGGTCTAGACGAACCAGCTCACGATAGTGCGGTGCTGCTTTTAATGATTTCCCTTTTTCACCATAGTAGTTAGCCAAAATATGGTGTGCGGTTGTATCGTTTGGATCCAGCCTAGTAACAATGTTGTAATGTCGCAATGATTTTTGGGTTTCGTCTTTTGCAGCGTATAAAGTACCAAGTTTACGGTGAGTATTGGTGTCTTTAGGGTTTAAGCGTGAAAGAACTTTATAATGATTCAGGGCTTTATTTGTTTTTCCTGATTTTTCGTATATCCGTCCTAGTTTTTGGTGTAAAGGAGAATTTGATGGGTCTAGCGCGATAATTCTTTCATAAAGACGAAGTGCATCTATTTTTCGGTGGTTTTTTTCGTATGCCACGGCAAGCTTTTCGTGGGTTTTTAAATCATCGGGGTGAATTTTTATAATTTTCTCATAAATACGTATTGCCTTTGCCCTATTTCCCTGTAAATCATAGATTTTGGCTAGCTCACGATATGCCTCGGGATCTTTTTGGTTTATACGAATTACTTCTTTAAAGTACTTTATCGCACTTTCCAATTTTCCGGACTGGGTATGAAGATAAGCTAAAGCTTTATGAGCTTTCTGGTCATTTGGGTTAAATTTAATTGCAATACTGTAGTGGCGGACCGCATCGCGCTCCCTACCTTCTTCTTTATATAGGCTAGCAAGTGTATGACGTGCGGAAAAGTTTTTAGGGTCAATTCGGATAATTTCTTCATATTGACTGATCACTTTCCCGACATTTCCGGTTTGTTTGTATAGTTTTAATAATTCTCGATGAGTATTTTGGTCATTACGATTAAGCTTAAGGGATTTTTTGTAGTATTTGATCGCATTTTTTGGGTCCTTTAGCTCTGCCGTTACATACGCTAACTCCTTAAAGGCTAATGCAAAGTAAGGGTCGAGATTGGTGGCACCTTCTAAATAGGTCTTTGCTTTATTCAGTTCTCCCGCATTTATCAATTCATATCCAAGTCGATAATGAGCTTTAGGATCTTCAGGGTTTATTTTTAGCGCTTCATTGTAATGGTGAAGCGCCTCTTTGGTTTGACCGATTTTCCCATAGGCAAATCCAATTCCTGTATGTGCTTCAGAATCGAATGGCTGTATTTTTAGTGTCGATTTGTAGTGGGTGATTGCGTCTCTATATTGTCCTAGCTTCCAAAAGTTATTAGCAAGGTTAAAATGTAGATTGGGGTCATTGGGACTTGATAAAAGATTTTTTTTTAATTGTTGGAGATTAGAGCGATATAAATTTAGATCAGGCTCTTCAGCCTGGCTGACGGAGGGTAAAATTATAAAAGCAGCATAAAAGATTATATAGAGAAGTTTTAATACTTGTGCTAGTGGCATAACCCGATCTTTAAAGGAAAATTAATAATTACTTCCCTTACACATCGGCATAAACGACATAAAACTTGATGCGTTTAATAGAGTAATTATATATTTTTAAAAGGCTTGCCATATTTTTAAAAATACTTACAACAATATTTTTTTCTAATACTTTTCAGTTTTAAATACTTTACTTGGACCTTAAGTTTTCTGGTTGGTTTTTTAATATATTAGTAAATTCATCGGTGTTTAGTCGAACTTGGTTGATTAGCGTCGTGGTTTGTTCATGTTTTGGGCGTAATTGTGAAATAGCGTAGTCCATTCGTTTTAGAACACTAAAAACATCGGTACCTTCAATAAGTTTTACTTCTTTTTTTGACTCTTGGATACCAAGTTCTAGATTAACTTTAGCTTGGTTAATATCATGAGACAAACGTTGCTCTAAGGTGATGATGTTTTTTTCTAAACTTCTCATATGAGCGCGTTGGAGAACGGAGTTTGAATAAAGAAACCCCACGAGCAGAACTAGCAATCCTGTGTAGAATAAAACTCTAAGTGTTGTATTTTCGCTTTTACGTTTTTGAAGGTTTTTCTTAATCCCCTCCAATTCTGAATCTAGAGAGTTGATTGATTTAGATAAAGAAAAAATTTTTTCATCAGAAGATTGATCACTATTGATTTTTTTTTTGTCGGATTCTGAGTGGGTATCTTTGTTTTTTTTCATAAATCAAAATTCCAATTCTGCGTTATCGATATGGGATAGGAGAATACTCTTTAGTCTATTTCATCATTTTTACTGGTAAAACTCAATAGCCACCCACTATAGATGCAATGTATGTTTTAATGATATCCTCTCCAGAGAAATAAACTATCAATGTTCCTGCTGCTAGAAAAGGCCCAAAAGGGATCTGACTAGTGGCATTCATTTTTTTTACAACTAGCCCAATCAACCCAACTACTGATCCCATCAAAGCACTGAGAAAAATTATTAAAAAAACATTTTTTGTTCCTAGTAAAGCTCCAACAGCAGCTATAAATTTAATATCACCGCCTCCCATTCCAACACGACCGCGAACTCGATAATAAACCTCTGAGACTAATAAAAATATACCACCCCCCGAAATCAAACCGACTAAAGATTCTTTTAGTCCAAATAAATAACTTCCAGCGACAAGCCCAAATATGATTCCTGGAAGAGTTATCGTGTCGGGGATAATCTTGTGCTTAATATCTATGATAGAGATGGTCAGTAATGTCGGACCGATGACGCAGAGTATAGTTAACTTTATTGAAACTCCAAATTTAATGAACCCAGCAAGTAACAATAGGGCTGCTGACACTTCAACTATCGGATAGATAATAGATATTGATGTGTCGCACTGTCTACATTTTCCTTTAAGTATCAGATAGCTCAGAACCGGTATGTTGTCCCATATTGGAATATTTTTATTGCATGACTGACAATGGGAACGTGGCGTTATGATGGATTCATTTTTTGGGAGTCGATAAATGCATACATTGACAAAACTCCCAAGTGTGAGACCAAGTAATAAAACTGTCGTGACTTGTAAGTAATAAGGAGCGGCTGTTAGAATGTTCATCCCTAAATTATTTTAGTTGTGCGAGGACCGAGTTTTTATTTATTTTGATTTGGTGCGCTAGAAGGAGGAACCCAATCATTATCTGAAGCATAAGGGATTAGGCGAGCTACTACCTGAGATATAATCTCAGAAGGAAAACCTTTTCGCTCGAGAAAATTTGCTATTCGGCGTCGATCTCCTTCACTAGCGCTTGACTCGAAAGTTTTAAGTTTTTTTTTCAAACAGGATACTGCAATTGCTTCTTCATCGAATTCTTTATAAAGGGAGTTAAGTGTTTCGTTAATAACTTTATTCTCTATGCCTTTATGCTCAAGTTCGCGACCTAACCGTAGTCGTCCTATTTTTTTATTTACAATGCGGGATCTTCCAAATTGCATTGCAAAGCTCGTATCATTAACATATTTATTATTCTCCAGAAAGGTGAGTGTTTCCTCAATTACATTAGTAGAGAATTTTTTACCCCTCAAGTAGCAGGTAATTTCGTTTCGGCTTCTATCTCTATATACAAGGAACCGAATCGCCCGTCGCCTGGCATTTTTTGATTCTTCCTCGTCTGGCATGAAAGTCTTATTGCGTCAAGGGGTTGAGGCTGCGTCTTTTTTTTCTTTTTTTGCAGAGATTTGCTTTTCTTCTTTTACTTTGGGTTCTTTTTTATTATCCGACTCCTTAATCAGTCCGAGCTTTTCTCTTAACCTAGTTTCAATTTCATCACACATAACTGGGTTTTCTAGGAGAAATGTTCTGGAGTTCGCCCGGCCTTGTCCAATTCGTGTTTCGTTATATGAAAACCAGGTACCACTTTTGGCGATTAGCTCATGGATAACGGCAAGGTCAAGTAAGTCTCCTACTTTAGAAATTCCATGCCCGTATATTATATCGAACTCACAATCCCTAAATGGTGGGGCAACTTTATTTTTTACTACTTTTACTCTTGTTCGATTACCAATAATGCTATCGCCATCTTTGAGGGCACCTATCCTACGAATATCTAAACGGACTGAAGAATAAAATTTAAGGGCATTCCCTCCTGTTGTTGTTTCAGGACTTCCAAACATAACTCCAATTTTCATGCGAATTTGATTGATGAATATCAGGCATGTTTTTGATTTGTTGACCACACCTGCAAGTTTTCTCATAGCTTGAGACATGAGTCGTGCCTGGAGACCCATGTGGGAATCGCCCATATCGCCGTCGAGTTCTGCCTTGGGAACGAGAGCTGCAACCGAATCTACTACAATTACGTCCACTGCCCCGCTACGAATTAAAACTTCTGCAATCTCAAGTGTTTGTTCTCCTGTATCCGGCTGGGAGAGTAGGAGGTCGTCAAGATTTACCCCGAGTTTTTGCGCGTACTGAGGGTCTAAAGCGTGTTCAGCATCAAGAAATGCAGCTACACCACCAGTTTTTTGCGCTTCTGCAATAATGTGGAGTGTGAGACTGGTTTTCCCAGAAGCTTCAGGTCCGTATATTTCCACAACGCGGCTGCGGGGAACTCCACCTACACCCAACGCGTTATCCAGTGAAATCGAACCTGTAGAAATAACAGAAATACCTTTTAAGGCACCAGCTTGACCCAGCTTCATAATTGATCCTTTGCCAAACTGCTTTTCTATTTGAGTGAACGCTAAATCCAGCGCTTTGCCTCTGTCGTCCGACGCCATCAATTTTCTCCTTATTGTTTAAGATAGTTTACTCTAGGTTCGTTAGGGTAATTTTTAAATATGGTGTGAAGTGGTTTGAATAAAACAACAATAGCATTTTTGTTTATAGAATGAGTGGCGTTAAATGGCAAGATATTTATCACTTAGAGTTAATATCCTATATTTTAGTGAAGAATAAAACCTTTAACATTCACTAAATTAAATATAAAATTCTTGATTATCTATTCTTAAAAACTACACCTCTTAGAGATCTATTATTGATGACTCCACCTATCATTCCTCAAGCTTCCGGTCCGGTTTTTTTGGACGATGAGCGAATCAACTTATACTACTTAAATGAATTGTATGCAGATATAGCTCGATGTGTTTCTCTTCAACTGAAGGAGAACCATCAAATAGAGGTTCCTATTACTTCTGGTATTTGGGGTGGAACTTATCTTATAGCAGATAGCGAGGGAAAATCAAAACGACGAATCTGGCGGTTGTACTTTATCGCCAACTTGCCTCAGGGTAGCCCGCTCGAAAAACATGAAAATATGGAACATCTAGTCGGGTATTATTATACTTCAATAATCAATGCATTTCGCCCATATGGATTAGAGCTAGACCTTAATATGTGGGGAGGTCGTTTGCCTTATAGTAATCAAGTAAAGCCAAGCTTAACCATGCATATGGTGGATTCTTCAAAAAAGGTGAACTGGTTGCGGGGATTCTTTATCTGGAACCTCGTGCCCTGGGAAGAATCAATCATTCACGATGCTATTCGAAATGTAAAAGAATTCAGAGAAAAATTTAGTATTAAAAAAAAACCGATCATGAAACGGGACCCTAAAGATATCAAATACTTGCTGCAAGATGTCGTTATAACTTATCGAACTTTGGAGAGCTCTTTTTCATCTGATTTTCTGGAACACGCTCATCCTATTATTGATGAGATAGTAGATCATTTTCTTAAAGGTTTATTTGACCCAGTATTAATTCGGGATTTTTTTTTTAGAGTGAGAGATAATAAGCTAATTGTAGGATTTGAAGAAACACTCCAAGAGTATTATTCAAAAGATGACCTGAATGTAAGGCGAGTGGAGGATTGGCCGATTGATAAAATTAATTACGTCCCAGAACCTCTTAAAGAAAAACTTATTCCTCCCATCAAAAACCTTTTTACCTCTTTTAAATCTAATTTAGATAAAAGAAATAAGTTGTTGTGAATTAAAATGATTGAACTAAGAAGGTATGTTTTTTTAAAACAATAGAATCTGAAGATGCAATTACTTTGAAAAATTTAAGACTAAATAATTACATTAAATCCTAATTTAATTTTTATTGGATGACTGATACAATTTAAGAATGATTCGTTTATAGCCGATGTGGACTTTATAGTTATTAAGATTGCTGATTTAATTCGAAGGAAATTTTTTTAATGAGATTCTTTTATTTGGTGGCATTTGTTTTTTTGTTAGGAGTCTCTTTAGGTTTTACACCAAAGAAGAGTGACAATTTCGAGGAAAGTGACTACACAAAAATATCTTTAGGGGCGAAAAAATCCACTGTAAAACGTATTTCAAAAAGAAAAATTATTAAATTCCTCCCCGAAGAGAAATTAGATGGGTCTGCTATCAAGGTATTGGTGGTTAGGAAAAGAACGGGAAAACTGTTGATGGATTCAATTGAGCAAAACAACAGGGCGTATGCAGATATAAATCGTTACGAAAGAATCGGTCAAGTTTCTTCTGGCGTTAATCAAGGCCAATTAGAAATAAAACTAACGCATGATATTGACCCCACAATGAAACCCGCTGACAAGCCCTTGACTCTCGGTGGCAAGGGGTTTAGTGCTTCGGTTTTTAAGCCCATCAAACAAGACCTGCACTTTTCTTTTAATAGTCATATAAAGGAGCTACCTGTTTATGAAATTGAGAAGCGAAGTTTGTCAGGCCACTTAAATCCTGTCTTTGAAAAACCTCAAAATAAAAAATTATTGGTTTTACATGACAGCGATTCAATTTTTGGCCGAGAGCCGGAAGTTATTCTAGAACCTGAGCCGGACCAATTGGCAAAACAACAAAAAATAAGTGTTGAAATAATCGAGCGAATTAAAGAAACTGATGTTTATTTTAATCAAAATAAAAAAGTAATAGTTTCCCTTAACCTCGCTGAAAAACCATTGGATTTGATGCATGATAATCACGCTCTTTTGAAATATGACTACCAGTTTTTAACTTCTAGCGATCGTTAAGGTGGGTTTATAGAAAACAGGTTATGAATATTCAGTCCTAAGGTTGCTTCTTTGAGGTGAAGGGTTCTGACTTTTTCGAAGGAATTTTTTCAACAGAGGGATTCTTCTTATATTGTTCCATACCTTGGTACCAATAAAAGGAAATCCAAAATCCAACCACAAAAATCCATACTAGTATCTTGCGAATCAAACTCATTGGACGTCCCACGTTTTTTTGCATTATTGTTTTGTCTCTTTTAGGTGTCTGTGCAATTTTATTTGATCAATTATTGAAGAGTACGGTCTTTATATTTTTGGACTAAAATGGGAGCAAGTCAAGTTGTATCTAGTCAGGTCAAGGTGATTTTGCGCAACGGAATCCGAAGCTGTTATTTTTGACTTCGGGTGTAAAAAAACTTCGGTTGAATGTTGGGGCACTTAAGCCGCACCCGTAGGACAAACAGTCAAACCATGACCCACCTTTAAGTACCCTTTTATCTCTACCATATTCACCACGGTTTATATCATTGCCTGGGTGTGGAAGATAAAAGCTGTCGACCCACTCCCATACATTCCCAGACATGTCGTATAATCCGTAAGGACTTTTCCCGTTAGGGTAAGATCCAATCGGTTCTGTGCCCGTAGAGCCTTTGTAAGGGTGATTTGATTTATCAAGGGCCCACGTATTGCCCCATGGGTAAATATTTCCAGTCTCACCGCGGGCAGCCTTTTCCCACTCTTGTTCAGAAGGGAGTCGCTTTCCTTTCCACTTGCAGTATGCGTTAGCATCGTGCCAATTGACATAAATCACAGGATGGTTTTTCTTGTTTTTAGGAATTTTTCCGTTAGGCCGCCAGTGATAGGGAGTCTCACGTTTGGTGTCATAAGTGAATTTTTTATACTCTGTGTTAGTTACTTCGTACCGATCGATATAAAATTTTTCTACTAACTCGATATACTCAGGAGCTTCATCGTCCCATCTCTCGTTAGACCCCATAATAAATTTTCCTCCGGGAATCAATGCCATAGAACCTGTATCATTAGGAGCCCCTTTCTTTGCTATAACTTCTGCTTTTGCAATCACAGCGTGAGAGGCTGGAAATATTTTTGTTGTTGATAATGAGACCTTGGACTGAGGTTTGATCTTAATAGTAGAATCTTTTGATAAAAAAAATTTTTCAGGCAAGGAAAATGGAGAAATAGTATTCTTGCTAATTCCAATATGGCATTGCTGGCATTCTGGACGCGTGGTTCGATGTTTTTTTGCAAGAGTTATATTTTTGACCTTGTGACATGCTGTATCACATTTTAATATGTGAGGATATTCTTCTACTATCTCAGAAATAATTTTTGATGTTTCGTAAGCTAGCAAAGTTAATGGGCTAACTAGTAGAAAATTAATTAGTACGACCAATCTTAAACTATAATTTAATGGCAGATTCACAGTTTATAAAGTGTGGTTAGTTCTTATCAGTAGTTAGGGTGAGGAGTCATAAATAATTGAGAAAATATTATCAGGATACAGAGCTGAGAGTCAAAGTAAAAGTCGGTTTTTTGATTAGTTGTTTAAGAGTCCTTTTAAGGTAGATTCATTATGCAAGAATGGAGAGTGATTGAGGATGTCCCTAAAACTGGTGAATCAAATATGAATATCGATCGGGCAATCTTGGCATCATGTGGATCGGGTGAAAGTCTGCCAACTCTTCGCTTGTATAGTTGGGAGCAACCCACATTGACAGTAGGGTATGCACAGGATTTTGCCAAAGAAATTGACATTAATCGATGCCAAAAGCTAGGAATAGAGATCGTACGTAGGCCAACTGGAGGGAGAGCATTATTGCATAATCATGAAGTGACTTATAGCTTCACAGCTCCTATTCCTCATAATAAATTTCCACCCTCATTACTGGGTGCTTATAAAACTGTTGCTAAAGCCTTGCTTGAAGGGCTTAAGGAAGTAGGTGTCTACGGTGCAGCCTTGGCCTCAGGAAAAAAGACTACTATAGGCAAGCACTCATTTCACTCTCCCTCATGTTTGTCTAGTATCAATCATTTAGAAATAGAAGTTCAGGGGGCTAAATTGGTGGGCAGCGCCCAAAGAAGAACAAAGAAGGCATTCCTTCAACATGGTTCAATACTTTTAGATTGTGACAGGGCGCTTGTAAATTCTTTATTTAAATTCGAGACAGATGATGCGCGCTGTAGATCAATGGAAATACTGAATCATAAAGTTGTAACTTTATCCGAATGCCTTGGAAAAAGTATGACACGTAAAGAAGTTTTTAAGGCTCTAATAAAAGGCTTTTCTCATACTTTGAAAGGAAATTGGGTTTTAGGGCATTTAAATTCTTTTGAATTGATTAAGTGTACATCTAATTCATATTCTAAAGAGAATGTTAATATCTAGTGATGGCCTTTAAAATAATTAATCAATTTCTAAAACAGTTAATACTGATGAGAATGGATATATCTTTTAGAGTAGGACTATGTATTAAGGTTTGGAGATTTATTTTCTTTCGTTCGGGAAATTATTCTCAAGGGTATTTAGGTATTATCCTAATAATTTTTTTAATAAACACTACAGTTGGTTGCTCTCAAAAACCAGGAGTTGCAAGCCAGCCAAGACAGCAGTTTTATCAAGATATCACAAAGAATTACCTTCCTGACAGCAAGGTTTCTCTCCAAGGTGCTACTTTTATTAGGGCAGATAGAACACCAGGTTCTGATCTAATTTGGTTTATTTCCACTCCAGGGAAAGGTGCGAAAATAAAAACCCTTTTTAACAGGGGGACGAGAGGGATAGGTCGTAATGGGGAGGCAAGTAAAGTTCAACGCATTACTGAAAGTATTCGATTTCTAGCTAAAGGTGATATCAGTAGCAATGGTGTAGAGGACCTTGTGCTCATTGTGCCTCCCAAAAAAAAAGGATCTGCAAAAGTGCTTTTTAATAATGGTAAAGGGTATTTTTATTCAAAAGTAGAATTCGAATTACCTTTTGTTTGCAAAGGTGTCGACCGTGTCGATTTGATTGATTTAGACCAAGATGGAGATGTTGATTTTTTGTTCACAGGAAGAGAAGTTCTTGACGGAAATGGAAAAACCAAAAAAAAACAAGGCCAAGTTTTGATAAACAATGGAAGAGGTCAGTTTAAAGATGAAACCTTTTTGCTGTGGCCCGATCTGCCCTCAGGAATTATTGCAACAAGTATTGCGGACTACAATCAAGACGGAACTCTAGATGTGTTCTTGGTTTACGATAACGCACAGAATAGACTGTTGATAAATAATGGAGTGGGTAAATTTCTTGATAAGACAGAGTCGTTTCTTCCCAAAATAATTGACCAAAGTACTCATGCTGATTGGGCTGATTTTGATCTTGACGGTGATAATGACTTGCTAGTTACTAACAAGATGATTGAAGAATCTTTTCAGAGCTATTCTGGAGAAACGGCCTATTTTTTGGAAAATATTGGGTCTGGACGATTTGTTAAAAAATCAAATAAAATATTTCCTGCTCGGTCACTATTGCGCGTTTACCTTTTGGATGCAAATGGAACAGGTATTCCAGATGTGATAATACTCAGTGAAAAAGGGCCACTATACTTAGTTGGAAAAGGGAAGTGGGATTTCAGTGTAGAAACAAAAAAACGATTTCCACAAACAAATCCTATGAGTGAAATGAGCTTTGGAGATATAAATGGCGACGGGTTTCTCGATTTATTAGCTATTACTGCAAAAAACAATCATCCTAAATTATGGTTGAATAGAGTTAGGTAGAGTTTATCTCATTATGGGTTCTTAATACTTAAGCTATTTGGTAGTTAAATAAACGTTGATTAATTGTTTTATAACAAGAAAGGCCTTATGTCATATTTTAAAAAACTCACTTTTTTGAAAGTTTTAACCACAATTGCATGGGCAGATGGTGAGGTAACCCAATCAGAACTAAATATTCTCAAGTCTTTTTATAGGAAATTTAATTTGGGTAAAGATGAACTTGCTGAATTAAAGCATTATCTTGCTGCCCCGATTTCAAAGAAAGAACAAAGTGAGTTATATGATCAGTTGGTGTATGAGTTGAGCTCTGAAAGTGAAAAACTAGAAATTTTAACAGCATTAGAATCGATGGAACAGTCAGTTAAACGAATAGGAAATGAGGAAAAAGAACTAGTGGGCCAGTTTTGCACACTGCTTAAAAAAGCATCAGTCACAAAAAGATCATTTGGCAAGATTAAAAATTTACTTGGTAAAACAATTTTTTCTCATACGCGCGATAAAGATTTAGAGTTAGAAAAATATTTCAAGCGAAAGGTACTTAAAAAAGTTGAATTGAAGACAGCAAGATTGGGTGTGAAAATGAATCTCTCAGAAGATAAGTTGTATCATATCTGTCTTTTGGGAACTTTAATGGCATCTATTTCATATATCGATGGACATTTCGATGATTTAGAGAAAAAAGTTTTTAAACAGGAACTGTCCGACCGATTTGATTTTAAAGGTAAAGAATTTAAAATTTTATGTGAAGTGATTTTAGAATTAGCTAGTTCTGATGTTGATTTTCATGAGGTGACAACAGAGCTTAATAGTTTGATGACTTACAATGAAAAAGTTAGTATTACCAATTGTATGTTGGCAGTTGGAGGCGCGGATGGAGAGCTGTCTCACGATGAGGCTGAAGAAATTAGGCTAATTTCCAAAGCTCTACGTATCCCTCACAAAGTATTTATTGAAGCAAAGATGAAAGTTGTGTCTCGTTTGCGTGGAGCTTAACAAAAATACGCATTGTATAATTTTGACAGACTATCAAGTTAGGTTAAAATTTATTTAGTGTAACTAGTTAGAACGACTTAAATGAATCGGGAAAATAAATTTATTGGAATTTTGTTTGAATGCTGCAATGTTTATCGCCGTATCTATATAAATAAGGAAAAAAACGCTTACGAGGGGAAGTGCCCGAAATGTAATGGAGAGATTAAAGTTAAAATTGGGCTAGGAGGTACAGAGACACGGTTTTTTTCTGCACGATGATATTTTGACTAAAATTTTTGCAGTTTTTTTATAATATAAATACTCACTCGAGTTTTAATTTTGAAGTTAGTTTTACAGCGTGTAACCAGTGCTTCCGTCTCTATTAGTAAGGAAAAATTTTCCGATATTAATAGAGGTATTCTAGTTTTTTTTTGTGCTGAAAAAGGGGATGATGAAAGTCAGGCTTATTTCCTTGCTGATAAAACATTGAACTTAAGAATTTTCTCTGACGATCGCGGTAAAATGAACTTCTCGTGTGTCGATGTTGGGGGTGACATCTTAGTGGTTTCTCAGTTTACTCTTGCCGGAGATTGCTCGCGCGGTAGACGTCCCGGATTTGATAAGGCCGCAGATTCCGATACAGCTCAAAAACTTTACCAATATTATGTAGAATTACTTATAAAATCAGGCCTGAAAGTTGGCATGGGAAAGTTTGCGGCTGATATGAAAGTAGAATTAATCAATGATGGTCCGGTTACTTTCTTTTTGGAACGCTAACTACTTTATTGGATCTAGTGTTATTAACCTTAAGTTGACAATGCAGTGTTCATTGCGATTCGATACAGTTAACTAAAGCTTACAGAAATACAGACTTCCTGTAAGTTTAAAATGTCTTTTTAAATAAGTTTTTTTATATTGAATTAGAATGGAAGTGAATCCAATGCGGCACTCATGAGCCCTGAGGGGAATATCCCAATTAAGATAATGGCGATAGAAC
>TARA_B110000438_G_scaffold8754_1_pt1 | contig 34197 bp, 29 predicted proteins | sample TARA_B110000438 | Tara Oceans TARA_B110000438 (sample SAMEA4398413) | marine metagenome | biome: Polar Biome; feature: [MES] marine water layer (ENVO:01000295) within the mesopelagic zone...; material: water (ENVO:00002006), including particulate matter (ENVO:01000060) such as...... | reverse complement strand
TTGGGGAATTGACACTTATGGTTCTGTTTTTAAAAAATATCATGAAACGGGAATTTTTGATGAAAATGAAATTTATCCTTATGTAACAGAGGGTATTGGAGAAGATATTTTACCGAAAAATGTGGATTTTAATTTAATTGATGCATTTGAAAAAGTGACTGATGAAGATGCTGCAATTTACACTCGAAAGTTGGCTAAAGAGGAGGGAATATTTGCTGGAAATTCATGTGGAGCCGCCGTTAAAGGTCTTCTACAGTTAAAAGAAAATTTCAACAAAGATGATGTAGTAGTAGTTTTACTTCATGATTCAGGAAGTCGATATATAGGTAAGATATATAATGATGAATGGATGAAAAAGCAAGGTTTTGATATAGATTAATTTTTTTATGGACAAATTTTTTATTAATTATCCAACTAATATTTTAGAAAACAACTCTACAAATCAAATTTTAAAGGATAGTAACTCAATTTTTTTTCACCAATCTTTTAAAAATTACAATAAATCACCATTACATGATTTATCAGGTCTTGCCAAATTTTTAAATGTTTCTAATTTATTTGTTAAAGATGAATCTAACAGATTTGGATTAAATGCTTTTAAGGCATTAGGAGCTTCATATGCAGTCTATCAAATTTTAAAAAAGAATCCTAATGTATCCGTTTTTTGCACGGCTACAGACGGAAACCACGGAAGAGCATTGGCATGGTCTGCAGAAAAATATAAAAAAAAATGTATTGTATTTGTCCCTAAAGATATATCAGATTTACGTATTAAGGCTATATCAAATCATGGTGCAATAGTAGAAAAGTTAGATCTCAATTATGAAGATACTTGTAAACATGCTTTTGATATTTCCGTAAAGATGAATTGGGAACTTATTCAAGATGCTTCTTGGGATAATTACGAGATTATTCCAGCCTATATTATGTCAGGTTATATAACTCACTTAAATGAAATGGAAAATACAATTAATACTGACAATGAACCAAACTTTGATATTGTCTTTTTACAATGTGGAGTTGGGTCTTGGGCAGCATCATGTATTTGGTATTATTTAAATCGTTATCAAAAAAATAGACCTAAAATAATTTTAGTAGAACCTGAGGAATCAAGTGGAGTTTTTGATTCTTTTAATAAGGGTGAAAGAATTTCTCCCAATGGAAATTTAAAAACCATAATGGCTGGTTTAAATTGTGGTATACCATCTAAGTCTGCTTGGAATATTATAAAAAATGGTTGTGATGGTGTTATTAAAATTACAGACAACGAAGTTAAGTCAGCGATCAGACTATTTTATAATCCTATAGGAAAAGATTGTCAAATAACATCTGGAGAATCGGGAGCTGCAGGATTAGCAGGTTTAATAAAATGTTTAAATGATAATAAAGCAAAAGATTTAAACAAACACATAGATCTAAACAAAAATTCTAGGATTTTACTTTTTAATACAGAGGGTGATACTGATAGGGATAGTTTTTTAAAAATAATAAATTGATTTTTTAAAAAACATCATTTGGAAAAACCACTATGCTTTCATATCCTTTGTCGCTAATACTGGATACTCCAAATAAATAGTTGTCAATTACTATTCCATCTAGTGTATAATTATTTACTTTTCCAACTAATCTACTATTTTCCCAATACGGGGAAGTTGTCTTTCTCCAATGAATTTTATAACCAACTATATTTTTATCATCTGATTTATCCCATTTTAGCTTTGTAGAGGATTCAACAATTCCACCAATTTTAACATTTTTAGGTGCTGAAGAACTCCATCCAAGTGAAGCTAAATTAATCGCATTTACTGCAGTAAGATCTTTTGCATAGTTAAAATTTACCCCACCAAGTACATCTCCATATTCGATGCCATTTTCTTGTCTAACATCTTGGTGTTGACGATTATAATTTTCATGAGCTTCCATTATTCTAACACCAGCATATCCCAAATCATTAAAAGGTCTATGGTGACCACCCCGACCGAATCTATCTAATCTATAAATCATCATTGGATTTAATTTTGGCATAAATAGTTTTACTTGAGTGTAAATGTATCTAGCTAGTTGTCTAGAGTTTCCATCAACTTCTCCACCATAAAATCTTCTTGTATACTTTGATCTTTCTGATTCATTAGCAGGTGTAGGTTCTGAAAATATTCTAAAACTATAATTATCTATTACTCCATCTACTCCTTCAATATTTCCAATCATATCATTATTTAAAACTCCAATAATATCCCATTTGTTTTTTTTTGCATGTTCTGCTAATCCAATTCCACCATACAAACCTTGTTCTTCCCCGGATAATCCAACATAAATAATACTATTTTTAAATTTGTATTTACTGAGTACTCTGGAGACTTCAATAACTCCTGCCATTCCCGAAGCATTGTCGTTTGCACCAGGTGAGTCAGAGTTGAAGTCATTTGGGTCGGATACTCTACTATCTATATCACCACTCATGATTATATATTTATCAGGGTATTTAGTTCCTCTTTGAATTGCTAAAACATTATTTATCCATACATTTTTGATTAATCTCATCGTATTTTTTGGAAAATAATTTTTTTGATATTTAACTTCTAAACAATTATCACATTCTATGGATATTTCTTCAAATGTTGATTTTATCCATCTTCTAGCTGCTCCTATTCCTCTAGTTTTTGAAATTGTGTCACTTAATGTATGTCTAGTTCCAAAAGAAACTAGTTTATTTACATCTTTTTTTATTCTTTCAGATGAGATTTCATTAATGATATCGTATATAACTTTATTTTCTTGTGTGAATGCAAGATTTACTAAAAGAAAAAAAGGTATGAATTTTAATGTTTTCATACCTAAATTTATAAAATAAAATACTAATTGTTAATTTAAAAACAATATTGATTTTCGTTCTTCAGCTTTTCAGCAATTTTATTTTTTAATTCAATGACATTGGGATATTCAAAATATTTAGTAAATCTTTTAAGACCCATGAGAAGTCCTTTTTGTTCATCTCCTTTAGAAAAAGAGATTATGACTTCTTTTCCTCTAGATTGAACAATATCTACAGCCTTGTAAAGATACAATTGCGACATTGCGATTTGTTCACTTTGTGTTTCTTTACCAAACCTGTTACAATTTTTTTCAGTTCTTAAAACTGCAGATTCTGCCATATAAATTTCAATTAATATATCGGAAACAGCTAAGAGCATTTGTTGATGTTCCTCTAGTTTATCACCAAATTTTTTAATCCCTGCACCAGCTAACATTAAAAATACTTTCTTAAGGTTTATTAAAATCAATTTTTCTTGTGCAAATAGCTCAGTTAAATCAGGTAAGTCAAAAGATGGAATCCCCATTAACTCATCAGCTACAGCTGTAGCTGGATTGATAAAATCAATATGTCCTTTCATTGCTTTTTTGATTAGCATTCCAACACTTAACATTCTATTTATTTCATTAGTTCCCTCGTAAATTCTTCCAATTCTACAATCTCTCCATGCACCTTCCATCGGAGTTTCTGCAGAAAAGCCCATTCCACCAAACACCTGAATGCCTTCATCTGCTATGTTTTGCATGTCTTCACTTACAGCTACTTTTAATAATGAACATTCTATTGCGTATTCTTCAACTCCCTTTAGCTCTGATTCTTGAAAACTATTTCCACTCTCGTGTCTTATTTTAATTCTATCTTCAATATCTTTTGCAGCTCTGTAGGTTGCAGATTCACCTACGTAAGTATCAGTAGTCATATTAGCAATTTTTTCTTTGATAGCCTCAAAATCGATAATTTTGGTATTAAATTGGGTTCTTTCGCTTGCATATTGTATTGCATGTGTTGTAACTCTTTTTTGAGCATCTAAGCATCCTGCTGCTAATTTGATTCTTCCAACATTTAAAGAGTTCACAGCTATTTTAAACCCACTGCCTCTTTTTGATAACATATTTTCGACAGGAACTTTTGTTTCGTTAAAAAAGACTTGTCTGGTTGAGGAGGAATGAATACCTAATTTTTTTTCTTCTTCACCCAATGTAATACCATTGTTAGATTCATTTGGCACTATAAAACCTGTTATGTTTTTGTCTTCTTCGATTCTTGCAAAAACAATAAATAATTTTGCAAATCCAGCGTTTGATATCCACATTTTTTGGCCTGTAATTTCATAGTGGGATCCATCTTTTGAAAGAACAGCTTTTGTTTTTCCACTATTTGCATCTGACCCTGCTGTAGGTTCGGTTAAACAATAAGATCCAAACACTTCTCCACTAGCTAGTTTAGGAACAAATTTTTTGTTTTGTTCTTCATTTCCATAAAGAACTATAGGCATGGTTCCGATTCCTGTATGTGCTCCAAATGCAGTTGATAAAGACCCACATGCTCCTGAAATGGCTTCACATACTAGCATTGTAGAAACAAAACCCATTCCCATTCCGCCATACTCTAGGGGAACTGCTATACCTAAAAAACCTAGTTCACCAGCTTTTCTCATAATATCCTCGGTCAATTGGTAATCTTTATTTTCAAATCTTGCGCGGTGAGGCAGAACCTCTTTTTCAATAAAGTCTTCAACAGCTTGTTTCATCATCAGCTGTTCTTCGCTAAAATCCTCTGGAGTGAATACATCTTTAGAACTAGTTTCTTTGATTATAAATTCCCCTCCTCTTGTAATGTTTTTTTCTTTTATCTCCATTTTATATATTTTATTTTAAAAATTCAAAAATTCCTGCAGCCCCTTGTCCTGCACCAACACACATAGTAACCATTCCGTATTTAGATTTTCTCTTTCTCATTTCACTAAATAATTGAACAGATAATTTTGCTCCAGAACAACCTAGCGGGTGTCCAAGTGCTATTGCCCCACCATTTACATTTATTATTTCTTGATTTAAATCAAGTTCTCTAATTACCGCTAAAGATTGTGAAGAGAAAGCTTCATTTAATTCAATTAAATCAATATCATCTATTTTCATTTCAGCTTGTTTCAAAACCTTTGGAATAGCTTTTATTGGTCCAATTCCCATTATTTTTGGAGGAACACCTGCTACCGCGTAGTTTACAAGTTTGGCAATGGGTTCAATATTTAATTCTTTAACCATTTTCTCACTCATAATTAGTACAAATGCAGCACCATCGCTCATTTGTGATGAGTTACCTGCTGTAACACTCCCATTCATTGAAAATACTGGTCTTAATTTATTTAAAACCTTGAGGTTAGTATCTTTTCTTGGGCCTTCATCGGTATCAACAATGTATTCTCTTAATTTTTTCTTTCCATTTACGTCAAGATAAGTTTCTTTAACCTTGATAGGCACTATTTGAGATTTAAATTTTCCATTTGAAATTGCATCAACTGCCTTTAAATGTGAGTTCAAAGCAAATTCATCTTGATCTTCTCTGTTAACCTTAAATTGTTGAGCAACTTGTTCTGCAGTTAACCCCATTCCCCAGTAATAATCTTCTTTTCCTTCTTTTGCTACAGCATAATCAGGAACTGGCTTGTAACCTCCCATAGGAATGAAGCTCATACTTTCTACACCACCTGCAATAATACATTCTGCCATTCCAGATTTGATTTTAGCAGATGCCATTGCTATGGTTTCTAAACCAGAAGCACAATATCTATTTACAGTTACACCTGGAACATCCTCAACATTCAAGCCCATTAGAGAAATAACTCTACCAATATTTAGCCCTTGCTCTGCTTCTGGTGTAGCATTACCAACAATTACATCATCTATTCTTGTTTTATCGAGCTCAGGAACTTCACTAACCATATGATTTATAGTTTCTGATGCAAGCTCATCAGGTCTTTTGAACCTAAACAACCCTTTTGGCGCTTTTCCAACAGCTGTTCTGTAAGCTTTTACTATATATGCTTCTTTCATAATTTAATTTCTTAAAGGTTTTCCTGTTTTTAATATATGTTGTATTCTTTCTAGTGTTTTTCTTTCTGAACAAAGTGAAAGAAAAGCCTCTCTTTCTAAATCCAAAAGATATTGTTCATCAACATATGTTGCTTGTGATAAATCACCTCCACTGATCACATAAGCTATTTTATTGGCTATTTTTTGATCGTGGTCTGAAATATATCTTCCAGCTTTCATTGTGTTAGTTCCAACCATGAACATTCCAAGAGCTTGTTTACCTAAAACTTTTATATTTTTTTCTTTACAGGGAGGTAAATACCCGTAATCAGCCATTAAAATCGCATGTTTTTTTGCAATTGAAATTTGGTGGTTTTTGTTCATAATAATTGTATCGTTATTAGGTTCTAAATACCCTAAGTCAATGGCTTCATACGCAGAAGTGGAAGTTTTTGCCATTCCAATATTTAAAAAATATTCTTGTAAAACATTTAATTCAACATCATTTTTTCTAAACTTTTTAGAAGCTCTTAAAGCCATTTCTTTACAACCTCCTCCACCTGGAATAAGACCAGCACCAACTTCAACAAGTCCAATATAAGTTTCTGCATAAACAACAGCTTTATCACAATGCATAGTAACTTCACAACCGCCACCTAATGTTAGTCCGTGTGGCGCTGCTATCACAGGAACATTAGAATATCTTAATTTCATCATACTGTCCTGAAAAAACTTGATGGCAAGGTTAATTTCATCGTATTCTTGTTCTGCAGAAGCCATAAAAATAGCACCTAAATTTGCTCCAGCTGAGAAATGTGAACCTTCATTACCAATTACAATTCCTCTGTGGTTCTTTTCCGCTAAATCCACTGCTTTATTTATACCCATTAAAACTCCTTGCCCAAGAGTGTTCATTTTAGTTCTAAATTCTAAGTTTATTATTCCATCTCCTAAATCTTTAATTACAGAATCAGAATTTTCCCAAACAACTGAGCTTTTATCTAAATTATTAAGAATAATTAAAGAATCTTGACCAGGTTTGGTGATAAAGGTTTTAGAGTTTAAGTCGTAATAATTGATTTTATCATTTTCAATATTATAGAAGTTATTTATATTATTCTTTATCATTTCAGAAATCCATGGAGCAGGTTCATAACCTAAAGATTTCATTATATCAACTCCTTTTTTTATTCCTATTGAATTCCAAATTTGAAAAGGTCCATTTTTCCATCCAAAACCTGCTCTAAGAGCATCATCTATTCTGTAAAGTTCGTCTGATATTTCTGGAATTCTATTTTGAATATATGAAAACATGGTTCCAAAATTAAATCTGTAAAATTCGCCAGCTTTATCTTTTCCTTCAATTAGAATTGGAAACCTATCTAGAACATTTGTAACTTTCCTTGCTTCACTTACAGTTTCAAAAGAAACTTTTTTTACAGGTGAATACTCAAGCGTTTTTAAATCCAATGATAATATTGTAGATTTTCCTTTTTCATCTTTGATTCTTTTGTAAAATCCACCATCGGTTTTTGACCCTAACCAATTGTTTTCTAACATTTTATAAATATATTGAGGTAATTTAAATGTTTCTCTAAATTCATCATTAGGGCAATTATCATAAATACCTGTAGCTACACTTACAGTCGTATCTAAACCAACAACATCACTAGTTCTGAATGTTGCTGATTTTGGGCTTCCAATTATAGGTCCAGTTAATTTGTCTATTTCCTCTATACTTAAATTTAACTTTTCAACATTGTTTAAAATATTTACCATTCCAAACGTACCTATTCTGTTTCCTATAAATCCAGGTGTGTCTTTAGCTAATACAAAATCTTTTCCTAAAAATCTCTCGCCAAAATCATTTAAAAAATCAATAATTTTTGGATCACAGTCAGGGCCTGGAATGATCTCAAATAATTTTAAATATCTGGGTGGATTAAAAAAATGAGTTACAGCAAAATTCTTTCTAAAATCCTCAGATCTTCCTTCGTTCATTTGTTTGATTGGAATTCCTGAAGTATTCGAGGTGACAAGTGTTCCAGGAGATCTAAATTTTTCAATTTGATCAAATACGATTTGTTTAATGTTTAATTTTTCTGTTACAACCTCTATAATCCAGTCTACATCACTTATTTTACTTAAATCATCTGTTAAATTCCCTAACTCAACCCTTTTTGAAAAAGTTTTATGGTAAAGTGGAGCAGGTTTTGATTTAATGCATCTTTGAAACATTTCGTTAACAATTCTATTTTTAACTTTTTTATCATCTAGAGATAGTCCGAGTTTATTTTCATTATCATTAAGTTTGTTAGGAGCTATGTCAAGAAGAAGAACTTCAATCCCTATGTTAGCAAAGTGACAGGCTATTCCAGAGCCCATTACTCCAGAACCTATAACTGCAATTTTATTTATTTTTCTGTTCATTTTTCTTTTTTTCTATTTTATTTTAAAAGACTTCTTGAAATAATTATTTTTTGAATTTCTGAGGTCCCCTCATATATTTGAGTAATTTTTGCATCTCTCATTAGTCTTTCAACATGATATTCCTTGACAAATCCATATCCGCCATGTATTTGTACAGCTTCCACCGTATGTTTCATTGCCATTTCTGAGGCAAATAATTTAGCCATTGAGCTCGATAATCCATATGGTTCATGATTATCTTTTTCATAAGCACTTTTTTGAACTAATAATCTTGCTGCTTCAATATCTGTGGCCATATCTGCTAATTTAAAAGCGATTACTTGGTGTTGATTAATAGCCTTTCCAAAAGTTTTTCTTTGTTTAGAATATTCTAAGGATAATTCATATGCTCCTACAGTAATTCCTAGAGCTTGAGATGCTATTCCTATTCGGCCACCTTCAAGTGTTTTCATTGCATATTTAAAACCAAAACCTTCAGGACCCAAACGATTTTCTTTAGGAACTATCACATCTTGAAACATAACAGAAGAAGTATCTGAGGATCTAATACCTAGTTTATCTTCTTTAATTCCTGTACTTAGTCCTTTTGTTCCTGCCTCTACAATGAAAGCATTTATTCCATGGTGATTTTTTTTTGAATCTGTTTGAGCAATTACAACATAAATACCAGCTTTTTTACCATTAGTAATCCAGTTTTTTGTCCCATTTAATAAATAATATTCCCCTTTGTCTTGAGCAATAGTTTTTTGTTGAGTTGCATCAGATCCAGACTCTGGTTCAGAAAGACAAAAAGCTCCAATAGTTTTTCCACTAGCTAGTGGTCTTAAGTATTTATTTTTTTGCTTCTCAGTACCATACTCTTCAATTCCCCAACAGGCTAATGAATTGTGTGCTGATAATATTACAGAACATGAATTGTCTATTTTTGAAATTTCTTCAACAGCTATCGCATAGGAAAGAGTGTCCATTCCACCACCACCATATTTTTGGGAAACTGTCATGCCAAGAAAACCTAACTCTGCCATTCTTTCAACCTCTTTATCAGGGTATAAAGATTTAGAGTCACGATCAACAACTCCAGACTTTAATTCGTTTTGAGCAAAATCTCTTGCAGCTTTTTTTATTAATAAATGTTCTTCACTTAGCTTAAAGTTCATTAGTTATATATTAAAATTTAAATATATTTTTTTTACCAATTAATTCATTAATTTTTTCAATTACAGAATGAAAATTATCTAGAGATTCTTTTCCAATTTCACCAAGAATTTTCTCGTTGAATTTCATTACTGCAACTTTAGAGGCTGCCCTGTGAGTCTTACCTAAATCAGTTAAATGGATTAGAACACTTCTACCATCAACAGGATGAGGTTTTCTTGAAATTAAATTTTTTACCTCCATTGACTTAAGTGTTCTTGAAAGACTTGTAGCTTCCATACCCATTTTTGGGCCCAAAGATGTAGAGGGTGTCCCTTTTTTTGGATCAATACTTAGTAAAGCAAATCCAACTGCCATAGTGGAATTATACTTTCCAGCCTCTTCATTGTACATTTTAGCAACACTTTGCCATGTAGATCTTAAAACGTGATCAATTGTTTTTTTTTGCATAAAATAATTAATATCCAAATTTAAAAAAATTTACTATGCGCGCATAATATATATGTAAATTTTTTTAATTATTTTTTTTCTAGCCAAGTTTTGGCATTTTCGAATGCTATTATCCATGGTGAAATTTCATCTTTCCTGTTTTTTGGATAGAAGGGCCAGTTCCATTGAAATGTAGATCTTTCCAAGTGAGGCATCATAGCGATATGCCTTCCGTCTTCATTACTTAAAATAGCAGTATTATAATTTGATCCATTTGGATTTGCTGGATAACTTTCATATCCATATTTGCCAATTATTTGATATTTATTTTCGCTGTACGGTAATATAAATTTACCCTCTCCGTGAGCAGACCATATTCCTAATTTAGATCCAGAAAGACTATTAAACATAACAGATTCATTTTTTTGAATTTCAACAGATGTAAAAATACATTCAAATTTTTGTGAATCATTGTGAGTCATCTTAGGTTTTTCTTTATGCTCAGTATGTAAAAGACCTAATTCAATAAAAAGTTGACATCCATTACAGACTCCAAGTGAGAGAGTATTTTTTCTAGAGTAGAAATTCATTAAACTGCTTCTGGCTTTTTCATTGTATAAAAAAGATCCAGCCCATCCCTTGGCAGAACCTAAAACATCAGAATTAGAAAACCCTCCTACTGCAACTATAAAATTAATATCTTCTAAGTTTTCTCTTCCAGAAATAAGGTCCGTCATGTGAACATCTTTTACATCAAACCCAACTAAATTCATAGCATAGGCCATTTCTCTTTCTGAGTTACTCCCTTTTTCTCTAATAACTGCTGCTTTTATTTTTTTACCACTTACTTTTTTTATTAATCCATTAAAATTTTTAGGGAAACTATATTTTAATGGTTGATTTTTATAATTTTCAAATCTCTCTTGTGCTTTTATTTTACCACTTTGATTAATGTCCAGCAAATAAGAAGTATTGTACCATATATCTCGGTATTCACTAATTAAAAATTCATAAGACTGGTTTTTTTTTGAAATACCTAAAACTCCGCTGTTATTTACTTTTCCAATTTTATTAAAAGAAATTCCTTTTAAATCTAATTCTTTTTCAATTCCAGATTTTGCTTGAAAAACAATACCTAAATTTTCACTAAATAGTAATTTAATAATATCCTCCTGCTTTGAAAAAGATAAATCGATATTTGCTCCAATTTCATTTTCTGCAAAGCACATCTCAAGTAAAGTTGTAATTAGTCCTCCAGAACTAATATCATGTCCAGATATAATAAATTCTTTTTTAATAAGGTCTTGAAAAACATTAAATACTTTTTTGAAATATTGTGAGTCGCAAACATCAGATGCTTTGTTGCCAATTTTACCTAATGTTTGAGCGAAAGCAGTTCCTCCAAGCATTGAACTTTTGTTGGAAAGGTCGATATAGTAAATAGGATTTGCATTATTTATAAAAACAGGTTCTATAACATTACTTATGTTATTGCAATTTCCTGCAGCAGAAATAATCACAGTTCCAGGAGATATTACTTCTTTGTCCTTGTATTTTTGTTTCATCGAAAGAGAGTCTTTTCCTGTTGGAATATTAATTCCCAAATCGATTGCAAAACTTGAACATGCTTCAACTGCATTATAAAGCCTTGCATCTTCACCAGGATTGTTGCAAGGCCACATCCAGTTAGCTGAAAGGGTGACAGATTTTAAACCTTTTTCTAATGGAGCCCATATGATATTTGTAAGAGCTTTCCCTATAGCTATTCTAGACCCTACACTTGGATTAATTAGTGCTACTAATGGTGCGTGCCCAATTGATGTAGCAACTCCATTAACACCCAAATAATCCAATGCCATAACTCCACAGTTATTAAGTGGAAGCTGTAAAGAGCCTGTACATTGTTGCTTTGCTACTTTTCCCGTTACACATCTATCTACTTTGTTGGTTAACCAGTCTTTGCAAGAAACTGACTCTAAGCTTAAAACATTCTTTAAATATTTATCTATATAAGTAGAGTTATAATTAAGTTTAGAAAAGTTAGTTTTTAATGAGTAATCTCTCATTACAGTTTGGGGAGAACTTCCAAAAAAATCTGAGAGAGAAAGATTTATTGGAGATTTATTTGACTTTTTTGAATGAATAATAAAATTCTTATCATTTCTTACTTTTCCAACTTTATAACAGGGAGCCTTTTCTCTGTCAGCAATTTTTTTCAGATCATCAAAATCTTTTTCAGCAATAATAAGTCCCATTCTCTCCTGTGATTCATTTCCGATTATTTCCTTAAAGGAAAGAGTTTTGTCACCAATGGGAAGATTATCTAAATCAATTATTCCTCCAGTTTCTTCTACTAGTTCAGAAAGACAGTTTAAATGACCTCCAGCTCCATGATCATGAATAGAGATAATAGGATTATTTTTAGCTTCAATAAATCCTCTAATTGCGTTGGCAACTCTTTTTTGCATTTCTGGGTTAGATCTTTGTACAGCATTTAGCTCTATACCTGAGCTGTATTTTCCAGTATCTGTCGAAGAAACAGCAGCACCACCCATTCCAATTCTATAATTATCTCCACCTAAAATTACAATAGTATCATTTTCACAGGGTATATCTTTTAAACTTTGATTTTTTTTACCAAACCCTATTCCACCAGCTAGCATTATAACTTTATCAAATCCTAAAGATAGATTATCGTCACTATGTTCAAATGTAAATACTGAACCTGAAATTAGGGGTTGCCCAAATTTATTTCCAAAATCTGATGCTCCATTGGACGCTTTAATTAAAATATCTAGAGGTGTTTGGTAAAGCCAATCTCTTTCGTTTTTAACCCATTCTCTTTTTGAATCAATTCTAGGGTATGATGTCATATAAACAGCTGTGCCTGCCAATGGAAGTGAACCTTTTCCACCAGCTAATCTATCTCTAATTTCTCCTCCAGCTCCAGTAGCAGCACCATTAAATGGTTCTACTGTTGTTGGAAAGTTATGTGTTTCAGCTTTTAACGAAATAACTGAGTCAAAAGTTGATTTTTTGAAGTAGGAGGGGTGATCTGCACTCACTGGAGCAAACTGCTCAACAATTGGACCTTCCACAAAGGCAACATTGTCTTTATAAGCTGAAACAATTTCATTGGGGTTTAATTTGGAAGTTTTTTTAATTAATTTAAATAATGAATCCTTTTTTTCTATATCATCAATAATAAATTTACCGTTGAATATTTTATGCCTACAATGTTCAGAATTAACTTGAGAAAAACCAAAAACCTCAGAATCAGTTAATTTTCTTTTTATTTTGCCTGATAAATCTTCTAAGTATTTGACTTCTTCAGGGCTTAATGCTAAACCTTCTTTTTCGTTAAATCCCTTAATATCATTAATTTCTATTAACGGATCCGGCTTGATGAAACTTTTAAAAATATCTTGATTTAATTTTTCGTATTCTTCAAACAACATCGGGTCAAACTTTACAGAAAAACTTTTCATTGGTCTATAAACTTCAATTCGTAAAAGCCTATCAATAGCCATGTTTTGAGTTATCTCAACTGCGTTCGTGCTCCAGGGGGTAATCATTGTTTTTCTTGGACCTAAAAATTTTTCTAAAATAATTTTAGTGTCATTAAGGTAAGTTCCTGCAAACAACCACTCTAATTTGGAGATATTCTTTGAATCTAAAACTTCAGGCGAATCTACTGCGTAAATTAATTCATTTTTATCTTTAAAGAAAAGAACCATTAAGGGAAATGTAATTTTAAAGTTTAATCAAATTTATAAGAAAAAATTTTAATTATATCTGTTAAAAATTAAATTTAAACAACGATTTTCCAATACTTATTAACATCTTTATTTCAAACTCAATCTAGCCATATAAAACCCATCAAAACCAGAAATTAATGGACTAATTTTTTTTTCTTCCTCTAATTCAAAATGTTTTCCTTCATCTGAATTTAAAAATTTTTCTATCTGAAGTTCATTTTCTGAAGGTAAAATAGAACAAGTTGCATATACCATTTTTCCATCAGCTTTAATCATTGAGGAGTATTGTTTTAAAATTTCCAATTGAGTGTTTTTTATTTTTTTTAAAAACTCAGGCTCTAACTTCCATTTTGAATCAGGATTTCTTCTTAGAACACCCAGACCAGAACATGGAGCATCAATTAGTAATCTATCAATTTTCCCTTTGAATCTTTTAATTGATTTACTGTTTTCAATTAATTTTGTTTCAATATTAAAAGCACCATTTCTTTTTGCTCTTTTTTTCAATTGAGCCAGTTTATGCCTATAAATGTCCATAGCAATTATTTGACCTTTATTCTGAGATAAAGCAGATAGATGTAGTGTTTTTCCACCAGCTCCAGCACAAACATCACAAATTTTCATTCCTGGATCAATTTTTAAAAAAGGAGCAACTAGTTGGGAGGAAGCATCCTGTATTTCGAATAAACCTTTTTGAAAAGAATCCTTTTTAAATAAATTTGACCTTTCTCTAAGTTGTAATGCATCAGGATAACCATTTATATTATCGACCAACACATCTTCATCCAATAATACCTTCTGTAATTCTTTGCTACTAATTTTTAGAGTATTAGTTCTTAAAATTACTGGAGCCATCTTATTTAGCTCTGCAACTTCTTTTTCCCATTTTTTTTCTCCAATTTCCTCACAAGCTAAGTTGTCAATCCAATCAGGAACAGATTCCCTAAATTTTCTAATTTTTGAAAGTTTATCAAATTTTCCTTTAATTCTTCTTTTTGGAGTGTCTTGAAATTCTTTCCAGTTAGGTAAACTAATGCCTTTTAATATGGCCCATACTGTAAAAACTCTCCAAAGGTTTTTATAATCAAATGGTTTTTTTACTTCTGCAATTTCTATATATAATCTTTTCCATCTAACAATTTCGTAGCTAGTTTCAGCAATAAATCCTCTGTCGCGACTTCCCCATCTTTTATCTTGTTTTAATATTTTTTCTATTGTTTTATCAGCATATAGATCCTGATTAAAAACACCATCAAGTACTTTAATTACAGCTAAAACAAGATTTCTGTGAAGACGCATTTTTAAGATTTGCGTAAATATAATGTAATAGTGTAGTATTTATATATTTAAAATCAACTAAGAATTTAATTTGACTCTTCTTGTCTTGACTCTCTTAATTTTTTCATCATTTCTCTTCTAAAATCATCTTCATATCTAAACAACATGTAGGTTTTTCTAAATGACATTACTTCCTTGAGTTCAGCGATTAACTTACCTCTAAGTTCCACCTTTTTTTTCTCATAACTCATATAAATATCTATTTGTTCATCATACTCTTGAACTGTGGCAGAGTCATTATCAAAATTCAGTTTTCTCATACTTAGCCTGTGCTCTTTTCTAACTTTGGCCAAACTGTCTTCATAGGATTTATAAGTTTCCCAAAATGCGGTTTCTGTAGTTGGATCTAATTTTAATTTATCAGTTAAATATAGTTTTTTGTATGCCTCTATTTTTTCTCTACTAAATGTTTCAGATTGAGCGTAAATTGTATTTATTATAAAGAAAAAAGAAATAAAAATTATAGATTTTTTCATATTATTCAAATATTAAATTTTTTAAATCGAAAGAAGATTCTATGAAATAGTTTTCTATATCAGCTTCAGAAATTAGATTCTTATAATTAAAATCATAAGAATCTAACATTTCAATGTATGGAGTGTCTTCTAAAAACAGAATGTCTTGATTTACATAATATATTATCTCATCTGAATTAAAATCATTATTGTTATTATCGAAATAATTTGATAAGAATATTATGCCAATAAACATAGCTGCAATGGCAGTTACCCTGTAAAAATTATATTTTATGTATTTAACTTTATTAATATATGTTCTATTAAAAATTTGTTGTTTGTCTAAATTTTCAAAATATTTTACAGGAACTTGAAATCCTTTAGGTTTTAAAAGGGTTGTTTTAATTGAACTACTTTTCACACTATTAAAATAACCCTCTGGTATTTTAAACCTTTTTTTATTGATTAATATGTTTTTATTACTGATCATTTATATATAGACAATCATTTTTTTAAAAGGTTTGAATTTTACCAATTTCATTTTTAATTTTTTTTACCGCAATGTGGTAGGAGGCTTTTAATGCTCCAACAGATGTCCCTAATATTTCAGAAATATCTTTAAATTTCATATTTTGCTCATATTTCATTTGAAAAACTAGTTTTTGTTTTTCTGGAAGTTTTGAAATTATAATTTGCAATTTAATTTGGAGCTCATCTCCGTTAAAATAAGGGTCTTCTTTCAAGTTATTTGCTAATGTTTTCATCATTTCTTCTGAGGAATGAAAGTATTTTTTTGCTTTTAGTTTTAAGAAATTTAATGATTCGTTAGTTGCTATTCTATACATCCAAGTGTACAGCTTACTGTCTCCTTTAAATTTTTTTATTCCTCTAAATATTTTAACAAAAGTATTTTGTAATACATCATCAGCATCATCGTGATTTAATACTATTTTTCTAATGTGCCAGTATAATGGTTGTTTATATTGATTTAAAAGTTTTTCGAATGCATGGTCCTGAGTACTCTTATCTTTTAAATCTGCGATAAGTTTTAACTCACTTTTCAATTAAATATATTTAATAATATGACAACGGTAATTAAAAGAGGTTTAACTAAATGATTGAAGCTTAATTAGTTTTGAATAAATACCATTATTGTTCATTAGCTCTTTGTGTTTTCCTTTTTCAACAATTTCTCCGTTATTCATAACTATAATTATATCTGCATTTTTTATAGTAGATAGTCTATGTGCTATAATTATAGAAGTTCTGTTTTTCATTAATTTTTCTAAAGCATCTTGAACTAATTTTTCTGACTCTGAGTCTAAAGAAGAAGTCGCTTCATCTAATATCATTATTGGAGGATTATTTAAAACTGCTCTTGCGATGGAAATGCGTTGTTTTTGACCTCCAGATAATTTTCCTCCACCATCACCAACATTTGATTCAAATTTATCTTCAATTTTTTCAATAAATTCATTTGCATTTGCAATTTTAGCTGCATCAATTATATGATTTGAATCTGCTTTTGAATTGGAAAGAGTAATATTTCTAGAGACAGAATCATTAAATAATATAGAATCTTGAGTAACAAGTCCAATTAGATTTCTCAAATCTTTTTTTGCTAAATTTTTTATGTTTATTCCATCAATTTTAATCTCACCAGACGAAACGTCATAAAATCTCGGAATCAAATTGGCTATAGTTGATTTTCCACTCCCTGATTGTCCAACAATAGCAACAGTTTGGCCTTTATTTATTTTTAGAGATAGGTTTTTTAAAACTGCTTCTTTTTCATATTTAAATGAAACATTTTCAAAACTTAATTCTTTATTAAAACTATTTTTTTGAACAGGATTAATTATTTCTTTAATTGTAGATTCAGTTTCGAGTATTTCAATTACTCTTTGTGCAGCTGCATTACCTTTTTTAATTGAATAAGATGCTTTACTAATTGCTTTAGCAGGGGTTAAAACCCCATATGCTAGTCCCATGTAAGTTAAAAAAGCAGCTGGCTTTAATTGTAAATCTACTAATACTAATTGACCACCAATCCAAAGTAAAACTCCGATGACAGAAATCCCTAAAAATTCACTTATTGGGCTTGCTAAGTTTTGACGATTAATTAGTTTATTGGAATAATTATAAAACTTGTCATTAGTTTTTTTGAATCTATTTATAAAAAATAATTCTGCTACAAAACCTTTAATTATTTTAAGTCCTTGTAATGTTTCTTCTGTAATAGATAAGATTTCAGCTTGTTCTTCTTGAACAATGTTCGATGTAGTTTTTAAAGATTTTCCAATTAATGATATTATAAAGCCGGAAATTGGTATGAAAAATAGTACGAAGGCTGTTAATTTAAAGCTAATTAAAAACATAGTTAAAATCGTAAAGAAAATAGTGAGAGGTTCTCTTACTATTAATTCAAGTACAGATAAAAATGAATGTTGTATTTCTAAAACATCAGCTGTAATTCTGGAAATTACATCTCCTTTCTTTTTTTTTGAAAAATAGGGTAGTGGTAAATGGATTATTTTATTATATACACTTTCTCTTAAATCTTTTAACACACCATTTCTTAAAAATGTGATAAAATACATAGCTATATAATTGAAAAAATTTTTAAAAAAGAAAAGAATTACTATGGTTAAAATAACAAAAATCAACGCTTTTTTTGGATCGTCTCCTGCAAAAGAATTTACTTGGAAATTAAGCCATTCTTCAAGACTATTTCCAAAATTAGATAAATCATCAAATTCTGGTTTATTATAGGTCCTTTTATTGTCTCCAAACAGGACTTCTAACATTGGCATTAATGACAGAAAGGATAAAGCACTAAAAAGAGCATAAAGAATATTAAAAAAAATATTTAAAAAGATGTATTTTTTATATGGAATGGCAAACTTGAAAATTTTTTTGAAGTAAGTCATTTTTAAAATTTAAACTCAGAGATAAGATTATCAATTTTTTTCTCTAAAATTTGATTTGATTTTTCAAACTTTTCTTTTGATTCTAATTTCATATTTACACTAAAGTAAAACTTTATTTTTGGTTCTGTTCCACTAGGCCTTACTGCAACTCTTGTGCCATCTTTAGATTCAAAAATTAAAACATTTGATTTAGGAAAGTTTAGAATAGATTTTTTTCCAGATTTAAAATTTCTTTCCTCAGATTTCTCAAAATCTTGAATAAGTATCATTTCACTACCTACTAATTTATCAATTGGTTTAGTTCTTAAGCTTTCCATAATCGATTTGATTTCACTAAGACCTCTAATTCCCTTTTTTTCGATGGAAACTAATCTTTCTTTAAAAAAACCATATTTGATATAACAATTAATTAAATAATCGTATAGATTTCCTCCATTACTTTTACATTCTGATCCAAGTTCACAAGCCAGTAGTGAACTGGTAATTGCATCTTTATCCCTAACAAAATCTCCTACTAGGTATCCGTAACTTTCTTCACCTCCACCAATAAATTTTTGATTTGGATAATCGTGAATCATTTTAGCAATCCATTTGAATCCAGTCAATCCAATTTTAATATCTACGTTATGTGCTTTTGCTAAATTTTTAATCATTGGGGTAGAAACAACCGTAGATCCAATAAAATAAGATTGACTTAAGTCAGTTTTGTACTTACTTAACAAATACTCTGTTAAGACAATCATTATTTGGTTTCCATTTAAGGCTATGTATTCTCCAGAATTATTTTTAATACCTATTCCAAGTCTATCTGCATCGGGATCAGTTCCAATAAAAATATCTGCATCATTAGCTTTGGCTAGATTCAATGCCATTTCAAGTGCTTCAACATCCTCAGGGTTTGGAGATTTCACGGTTGGAAAATTTCCATTTGGCTCCGCTTGTTCCTCTACAATTTTTAATTGGCTATATCCGGCTTCTTTTAAGACCCTCGGACCAATTAAGTGAGAAGTCCCGTGTAAAGGAGTAAAAACTATTTTATAATTTTCTCTTTTAGAACTACCTATTTTTCCATTGATAATAGAATCTTTTACAAAACTGTCATCTATATCTTTGTCAATTATTTCTATTAAATTTTTGTTTTTTTCAAATTTTATTTCTGTATAATTAGTATTATTTATTTCTGTTATTAATTTTTTGTCAATTGGCGGAACAATTTGACCACCATCTTCCCAGTATACTTTATATCCGTTGTATTGTGGAGGGTTATGAGAAGCGGTTAAAACTATTCCACACATACATTTAAGTTTCACCAGTGCATAGGACAGTTCTGGGGTTGGTCTTAAGGAACTAAATAAAAATACTTTTATATTATTTGCGCTAAATATTGCAGCAACTTGATTAGCTAAAAATTCACTTTGATTTCTACAATCGTAAGCAATCACAACTGAATTAACTTTTTTGTTTGAATTTTTAACTATAAAATTAGAAATCCCCTGAGTGTTTCTTCCAAATGTATATTTATTAACTCTGTTGGGTCCTAAACCTACAATTCCCCTCATTCCCCCGGTTCCAAAACTTAAATCTGAATAAAAAGAATCATTAAAATCCTCAATATTGTTTTTTTTTAAATCTTTTACTTTAGAAATTGTTTTTTTATCAAATGGTAATTTGGTCCAAATATTATAATTTTCTTCAACTAAGTTTAACTCATTCATTCATTAACTTTTTCAGAAATTATATATTGTTTTCCTATTTTTTTATTTCTTAAAATTATTTCTCCTAAAAATCCAGCTAGAAAAAATTGTGACCCTATTATCATGGTTGCTAATGCTATATAAAATTCAGGTCTTTCTGTAATTAGTCTTCCAGATGTTTCAATAAAAAGCTTCTCAATTCCTAAGAATAAAGAGAAAAAGAAACCAATCAATAACATAAAAGTCCCAATAAGTCCAAAAAAGTGCATTGGTCTTTTACCAAATTTATGAATGAACCAAAGGGTAATTAAATCTAAAAAACCTTTAATAAACCTATCTGCACCATATTTTGTTTTCCCATGTTTTCGAGGGTGATGTTTTACTATTTTTTCAGAAATATTTTTGAATCCAGCATTTTTAGCAAGAACTGGGATGTATCTGTGCATTCCTCCAGTTAATTTAATCTCTTTAATTACTGCTTTTTTATAAGCTTTAATTCCACAGTTAAAATCATTTAATTTTATACCAGATGTTTTTCTTGCAGCCCAGTTGAATATTTTGGATGGAAAATTCTTGAATATAATTGAATCGAACCTTTTCTTTTTCCATCCAGAAACTAGGTCAAAATTTTCATTATAAATTTTATCAAATAAAAAAGGTATTTCGTTTGGATCATCTTGAAGGTCGGCATCCATAGTTATAACCACTTTGCCTAATGCTGCATCAAAACCTGCACAAAGAGCCTGAGATTTTCCAAAATTTCTTAAAAACTTTATTCCCTTTAAGTTAAAAGATTTTTCTGAAAGATTTGTAATAATATTCCATGAGTTGTCTGTACTTCCATCATCAATGTAGATCACTTCAAAATCAATATCCATGTTTGAAACTGCTTTTTTAATAGCTTTGTTTAATTCCTCTAAAGATTCTTCTTCATTAAATAATGGAATTATTATTGATAATTGCATTAGGATTCATTTTTTGATTTAATAAATAAACCTAAAATAACGCTGTATACAAATCCTAAAAGCACAGAAAAAAACAAAATAAACGGATAAGTTAGGTAGGTCCAAGGCATTGAAGTTTCTATAAATTGATTTAAATCCATATTTGCCAAGGCTTCCGGATACTGTTCCATTGTGTCGTAATATGACAACTCTAGTACTTTATTCATAAAGTCTGGCTCAATGAAATTTGTTAAAAGTAATGTATATATAATTGCTATAATTGCTATAATTAATGAAATACCAGTACCAATTTTTCTAGTCTCTAACCAAGAAATTTTATTAGAATTTGCTTTTTTGAATGCTAAACAGGCGATTGTTATTCCAGAAAATTGAATTAACCCATTAATTAACTGAGTAGATGTACTATTTTCATAATGAGCTTCTAAAAAAAACAACATAATAGCAAAGGTAATACTTGCGATACCTGTCCAGATTCCATATTCTAGTATATATTTTTTTGTATTAATTTCTTCCATTCTAAAGTTTTATTTATTTACTATTAGATGTAAAAGTAACTAGAATTTATTAATTTTTTTTTTAAATAGAGTTCAATAACCTAATTAATTCTAGTTTAGTTGCAAGTTTGTAAAAAAGAATTAAATTTGCATTCAATTATTATTGAAATGAAAGAAGGTATACATCCTGAGAATTATAGAATTGTTGCATTTAAAGATATGTCTAACGACGATATTTTTTTAACTAAGTCAACTGTTGATGCTAAAGAAACAATTGAACACGATGGTTCTACTTACCCATTGGTTAAACTTGAAATTTCAAGAACTTCTCATCCATTTTATACTGGTAAGACAAAACTTATAGATACTGCTGGTAGAATTGATAAATTCAAAAATAGATATGCTAAACTTAAAAAGTAATCTACTTTTTATAAACTCTCTTTAAATTTAATTGGTTAATAGGGTTGGTTTCTAGACCATATACGTTTTTCTGCGAAAACCTCATTATTTTATCATAATATAAAGGTACTATAGCTGCTTCTTCGATAATTAATTTATCAAGTTCAGAATAAATTTTATTTCTTTTAATTACAGATTGCTCCATGTATGTTTTGATATATTTTTGATCATAATTAGAGTTGTCAAAATGTGTATAGTTAGGTCCATTTGGGGCTTTGTTTTTTGAGTAAAAGAGAGATAAATAGTTTTCAGGATCTGGATAATCAGCAATCCAACTAGCTCTAAACATTTCTAATTTCCCATTAGACTTTGCTTGCCTTAAACTAGATGGGGGCATAATATTTATTTTAATAATTATTCCAATTTCTAGAAGTTCTCTTTGAATAAATTCTATAATATCTACATAATTAGCATCTGTTGATAGTTCTAACTCTATTGAACTGTTCCCGGATTCTTTTTTATAATCTTCTACTAGTTTTTTTGCTATTTTAGGTTGAAAATTAAATCCTTTTGTATTAATATTTTTGTTAAGTCCTAAAGGAACAAAACCCTTATTTGCAGGATATCCAATATTGTTTCTTAAGTATTTCATCATCTTTACTCTATCAAATCCATAATTAATTGCTTTTCTTAACTTTTTAGAATTAATAGGAGAATTTTCATTTCCCAAATAGAAGCCTATATATTCGGTATTTAAATATGGTCCACTCAAAAGATTAATCGATTTAGAATATTCCTTTTTTAAAATTCCATTATTTTCTAAGAGTTGATCTTTAAAAGAGGAATCAATAGAGTTAATAAAATCAATTTTACCTTGTGCAAATTCCATAAATTCACTTTTTTTATCAGGTAATAATGTAATAGAAATTGCTTCTAAGTAAGGTAGTGACACTCCATTGTCATCTTTTTCAAAGTATTGATTGTTTTTTCTGAGTACCAGTTTAATGTTCTCTTCCCATTTTTTAAATTTAAACGGACCAGTTCCTATGGGATTTTTACCAAATTTTGCTCCATAAAATTCAACGGCTTCTTTTGGTACTACTGAACAATATTTCATGGACAAAATGCCTAAAAAAGCAGCAAATGGTTTTTTTAATTTTATTGAAAAAATACTGTCATTTAGTGCAGAAAAAGAGTCCACATTATTTAATACCCATGATCCTGGTGATCCTAATTGTGAATCTTTTAATCTTTTAAAACTATATTCAAAGTCTTGTGCATTGACAGTTCTTGTTGAATCTTTTCCAAAAACATTAGATTTATGAAAGTATATATTTTTTTTAATCAAAAAATCATAAGTTATACCATCCTTTGAAATAATCCATTTACTAGCTAAATCTGGTCGAATGTCTAAAGAATCGTCTAACTGTACTAATCCATTATAAAGTTGATTTACTGGCCAAATATTACGTAATGTACTAGAATATGCGGGGTCTAATGAACTAATATTAGAATGTTCATTATATCTGAAAATACTATTTTCATTTAACTTTAATTTTTTAGAGCAACTTAAAATTAATATTAATAAAACAGACAGAATCAACCTAGACTTTTTGATCATAAGATTTCAACTTATATTTGTTGGCTAATTTAAGTTTTTCAATATAAATGAATAAAAGTTTAAAAGTAGCATTAACTACGTTAGGCTGTAAATTAAATTTTTCAGAAACATCAACAATTTCAAGACAATTTTTGGAACAAGGTTATGATGTTGTGAAATTTGATGAAATTTCTGATATATATATAATAAACACATGTTCTGTTACTCAAAATGCTGATAAACAATTTAAAAGTTTGGTTTCAAAATCATTGAAAATAAACTCAAATGCATTTATTGTTGCTATTGGTTGTTATGCACAATTGAAACCTGAAGAATTAGCTAAAATAAATGGAGTAGATTTAGTTCTTGGAAGTAAGGAAAAATTTAAAATTTTAGATTATTTAAATGATTTAAATAAAAATCAATTAGGAGAAATTCATTCTTGTGAAATAAGTGAAACAGATTTTTATAAATCCAGTTATTCTATTGGAGATAGGACAAGATCTTTTTTGAAAGTTCAAGATGGATGTGATTATAAATGTACATATTGTACAATTCCTTTAGCTAGGGGAATTTCAAGAAGTGATAAGTTATCCAATATTATTTCTTCTGCAGAATCCATATCAAAATCTGGAATTAAAGAAATTGTATTGACCGGAGTTAATATTGGTGATTATGGAAAGGGAGAGTTAGGTCAAAAAAAGCATGATAATACTTTTTTAGAATTAATTACAGAATTAGATAAAGTAGATGGCATAGCTAGAATCAGAATATCTTCTATTGAACCAAATTTGCTTTCTAATGAAATAATCCACTTTGTTGCAAATAGTAATAAATTCGTTCCACATTTTCATATTCCTCTTCAAAGTGGAAGTAATAATATTTTAAGACTTATGAGTAGAAGATATAAAAGAGAACTGTATAAGGAAAGGGTTAGTTATATTAAATCTTTAATGCCAAATGCTTGTATAGGTGCTGATGTAATAGTTGGATTTCCAGGTGAATCAGATGAATTATTTTTAGAAACTTATAAGTTTATTCAAAGTTTAGATTTATCTTATTTACATGTTTTTTCGTATTCTGAAAGAGATAATACTAAGGCTGTAGATTTGATGAATATTGTTCCCAAACAAATAAGATCTAAAAGAAGTAAAATGTTAAGAACATTATCTGTTAAAATAAGAAGAGATTTTTATTCAAGGCAATTAGGAACTAAAAAAAATATTTTATTTGAGTCTGAAAACAAAAAAGGATTTATTCATGGCTTTTCTGAAAATTATGTACGAGTTAAAACCCCATGGAGAAAAAATTTAGTTGACTCAATTGTGAGTTATGGTTTAAAAGAAATCTCTGAAGATGGTTTTGTAGTGGCTGAGAATTTAAAAAAATTAGTTACAATCTAATTCCTATAGGAAGTAAATCCTTAAATTCCTTATGCTTTTTTATGAATTTTCTTATTTCTGGGGAAGTAGGCATTATTCTAATATTCTTTTCTTTTATAATTTCAAAAACTTCTCTTATAAAAGTTTCTTCAAAATCTGAATCAGTATTAGAACTTGGAATCATTAATTTTGTAAGAAAAATTTTTCTATCCTGAAGGGCATATTCTATTTTAGCTAAATCTTCACCGATTTCAACTTCAAATTGACGTAAAAAAGTATTGTCGTTTATTGTTAAATTGCCCATATGATTTTTATAGCTAATTTTGTAAGAGAATACAAATATACTAAAAATAGATCTTAGAGAACATAATTTAGAAATATAGCTGAAAAATGATACATGTTTATTTAATGCCAGGAATGTCAGCAAACTCTTTAATTTTTGAAAAGATTAAATTCCCACAAAATTTTAGTTTGCATTTTTTAAATTGGATTCCGCCTAAAAGTGAAGAATCTCTTGAGGATTATGCTTTCAGATTTTCAAAATTAATTACTCATAAACAGCCTGTTTTGATTGGTGTTTCTTTTGGTGGGGTATTAGTTCAAGAAATTTCTAAGATCATTAAAGTAAATAAGCTGATAATTATTTCTAGTGTAAAATCTAATGAAGAATTACCATCCCACATGAAATTCGGAAAAGTCACTAAAAGTTATAAACTTCTTCCTTTAAAATGGATAAATGATTTCGAATCTTTAATCTCCTTTGTTTTGGGGCCAAAAACAAAGAGACGGGTTGAGCTTTATAAAAAATACTTATCCGTTAGAGATAAAAATTATTTGAATTGGTCAATTAAAGAATTAATCGAATGGAAGCAAGCTGTCCCATTAAAAAACGTAATTCACATACACGGTTCTAATGATTTAATTTTCCCTACTAAATTTTTAAAAGATTATATCGAACTTCCTAAGGGGGACCATGCTATGATATTAAAAAGAGCTGATTGGATTAATAATAAAATTCCTAAAATTATTATGGAAAATTAAATTTTTTTCATCTGTTGTTGCATCATCTTAATTTGATCAGACAGCATTTTTTGTGTGTCTATTTTTTTAGCTTCATTTAACAAAGTTGTTGCTTCTCTTTTTCTTCTTTTTTGAATCAATATTCCCGCTAAGCTTAATTTAGCCATTGCTAAATCATGATTCATTGATAAGCCCAAAGAAATGGCTTTTTTAAAATATTTTTCAGCTAATGTTAAATTTGTTTGAGATGATATAATACCTTTTAAATAATTATAATAACCAACTTGTTTTTTCGTGAGTGCACTTTCTGGATTTTTAATTTTGTTAAGCCACTTTTCAGTACCATTAAAATCTTGTTTTCTTAATCTTAAGAACGCAAGTAAAATAATTTCATTTTTAAAATATAAAAAAACAAATATTATCATTAAAAAAATTAGTGCAATTCCATTTCCAATATTATTCTCATAAAATTGAAATACTGAATAGGATAATGTTAAAACAGCTAGAATAAGTTTTATATATTTTGGATACATGTTTTTTGTTTTTTTGTTTAAAAATCAATCTCAAAAGTTTTTTGATTATTACATTTGAGTTAGTTGAAAGATATTGTATATTTGGCCGAAAATTTGAGTAAAAATAGTTAATTAATTGTAATGAAAAGAACTTTTCAACCTTCAAAGAGAAAAAGACGTAATAAACACGGATTTAGAGAAAGAATGTCTACACCTAGTGGAAGAAATGTTCTATCCAGTAGAAGATCTAAAGGTAGAAATAAGATTTCTGTTTCTTGCGAACCTAGACACAAAAAATAAGTGAATAAAAATTTTAAAAATTTAAGGTGTTACTTTATAAGTAACACCTTTTTTTATATATATTAATTAACCAAATTTTAATAATAAATGCCATTAAGAAAAGATTTAAAAAGTATACTCATAATAGGTTCAGGACCTATTATTATAGGACAAGCATGTGAGTTTGATTATTCTGGATCTCAGGCACTTAGGTCATTAAGAGAAGATGGAATTAAAACAATTTTGATTAATTCCAATCCTGCCACTATAATGACTGATCCAGTTATGGCAGATCACGTTTATCTAAAACCCTTGAATACAAATTCTATTAAAGAAATTTTAATAAAACATGATATTGATGCTGTATTACCAACAATGGGAGGGCAAAGTGCTCTAAATCTTTGTATTGAAGCAGATGAAAAAGGAATTTGGGAAGAATTCAATATTGAAATTATAGGAGTAGATATTGATGCGATTAATATATGCGAGGACAGAGAAAAATTCAAACAACTTTTAAAGAAAATTGCTATTCCTGTAGCTCCAGCTAAGACTGCTACGTCTTTTTTAAAAGGAAAAGAAATAGCCCAAGAATTTGGTTTCCCATTGGTTATTCGTCCTTCTTTTACTTTAGGTGGAACTGGTGCATCATTAGTTTATAAAGCGGCAGATTTCGATGAATTATTGACTAGAGGATTAGAAGCTTCACCTATTCATGAAGTTTTAATCGACAAGGCTTTGATGGGTTGGAAAGAATATGAATTAGAACTTTTAAGAGATAAAAATGATAATGTTGTAATTATTTGTACTATTGAAAATATGGATCCTATGGGTATTCATACAGGAGATTCTATTACTGTTGCTCCCGCAATGACTTTGTCTGATACAGCATATCAAAGAATGAGAGATATGGCTATTAAAATGATGAGAAGCATTGGAGATTTTGCAGGAGGATGTAATGTTCAGTTTGCCGTTAGTCCTGACGAAAAAGAAGATATAATTGCAATAGAAATTAATCCAAGAGTATCAAGATCCTCAGCTCTTGCATCTAAAGCATCTGGATATCCAATAGCTAAAATAGCAAGCAAACTAGCAATCGGATATAGTTTAGATGAATTAGATAATCAAATAACAAAATCTACCTCGGCATTGTTTGAGCCTACACTTGATTATGTAATTGTTAAAATTCCAAGATGGAATTTTGATAAATTTGAAGGATCTGAAAGAACATTAGGTCTTCAGATGAAGTCAGTTGGTGAAGTTATGGGAATTGGAAGATCATTTATGGAAGCACTTCATAAAGCAACCCAGTCTTTAGAAATAAAAAGAAATGGAATAGGCGCAGATGGTAAAGGATACACAGATTATGAAACTGTCATTAGTAAATTAACCTATGCATCTTGGGATAGAGTTTTTGTTATATATGACGCAATTAAAATGGGTATCTCTCTTGATAGAATTCATGATATTACTAAAATTGATATTTGGTATTTAAGACAATACGAGTCACTAATTATTTTAGAAAAAGAAATTTCTAAATATACAGTTAATGATATTTCAAAAGAATTGTTACTTGAAGCTAAGCAAATGGGATTTGCTGATCGTCAAATAGCCCATATGTTAGGTTGCTTAGAAAGTGTTGTTCATAAAAAAAGAAAAAGTTTGAATATTAATAGAGTATATAAGCTTGTAGATACTTGTGCAGCTGAATTTAAAGCTAAAACACCCTATTATTACTCTACTTTTGAAGAATCTATACAATTACCAGATGGTACAATTACTACTCAAAATGAGAGTGATGTATCTAATAGAAAAAAAATTGTTGTTTTAGGTTCTGGTCCAAACAGAATTGGACAAGGAATAGAATTCGATTATTGTTGTGTTCATGGGGTGCTAGCTTCTTCCGAATGTGATTATGAAACGATAATGATAAATTGTAATCCAGAAACTGTATCAACAGATTTTGATATTGCTGATAAGCTATATTTTGAGCCCGTTTTTTGGGAACATATATATGATATTATTCAGCACGAAAAACCTGAAGGAGTAATTGTTCAGTTAGGTGGTCAAACTGCCTTAAAGCTAGCTGAAAAACTAGATAGATATGGAATTAAGATAATGGGAACAACCTATCAATCTTTAGACTTAGCTGAAGACAGAGGAAGTTTTTCAACATTATTAAAAGAAAATAAAATTCCATATCCAGAATTTGGAGTAGCTGAAACACCTGACCAAGCATTAGTTCTTGCTGATGAACTAGATTTTCCAATCCTTGTTAGACCTTCTTATGTTTTAGGAGGACAAGGAATGAAAATAGTTATCAATAAAGAAGAGTTGGAAGCTCATGTTGTTGATCTTCTTCAAAAAATCCCCAATAATAAACTTTTATTAGATCATTATTTAGATGGAGCAATAGAAGCTGAAGCAGATGCTATTTGTGACGGTAAAGATGTACTTATAATAGGAATAATGGAGCATATAGAGCCTTGTGGAGTTCATTCTGGCGATTCTAACGCTACACTTCCTCCATTTAATCTAGGTAAGCTTGTAATGCAACAAATTATAGATCATACTAAAAAGATTGCCCTTTCATTAAACACTGTAGGATTAATTAATATTCAATTTGCAATTAAAGATGAAGTTGTTTATATAATTGAAGCAAATCCTAGAGCATCTAGAACAGTTCCTTTCATAGCAAAGGCATATAAACAACCCTATGTTAATTATGCTACCAAAGTTATGCTAGGTAAACTTAAAGTTTCAGATATTAAATACAACCCTGTTTTAAAAGGCTTTGCAATCAAACAGCCTGTTTTTTCTTTCAATAAATTTCCTAACGTAAATAAAAGTCTTGGCCCAGAGATGAAGAGTACTGGAGAGAGTATTTTATTTATTGATGATCTTAAAGATGATCAGTTCTACGAATTATATTCAAGAAGAAAAATGTATTTAAGTAAATAATTTTTTTCTTAGTTTTAGGTATCCTTTTATTTTATTAAAATAAATAATTAGTATGGAATTTATAATCTTGGTAGTTATTATGGCTGGTTTTGTTTTATTATATTTAAAAAAACCAAATTTAAATATTGATCATAACAACTCTAAAATAATTGAATTAGAAAAAAACTTAAGTTTTAAAGAGTCTTCAATTAAAGAATTAGAGAAAGAGAGAGATATTTTAAATGTTCAAATCAAATCTTTTGATGAATTAAAAACAAAAAAAACAGAATTAGAAACAATTTTAAGATCTATTTCTGATGAGAGAAATGATTTGAAGAACAAAAATGTCAAACTCAATAATGAAGAGGAAAAAAGAATTTTAGATTCAAAAAAAGAAATTGAAGCACTTATTACACTTAAGCAATCAGCTGAGGATGAAAAACAAGCTTTAAATAATATAAGAGTTCGTGAAAAAGAGGAGGAGTTCGAAAAAATGAAGAGCCAATGGGTTAAACATGAAAAGGATGTAGAAAATTACCTTAAAGAAATATGTAGAAATTATATTATTAAATATGTCGGACAAGAAGAATTTCCTCACCCCCGAAATAAACCCGATAATTCAATTGAAATAATGGATCAACTTATTGTTTTTGATGCTAAAAGTCCATCTAATAATAATTTAGATAACTTTCCTAAATATATTAAAGATCAAACCGAAAATTTAAAAAAATATGCTAAACACGATGATGTTAAAAATGATTTATTTTTAGTAATACCATCTAATACTTTACATGTAATTGATCAGTTTAGTTATAAAATAGGAGAATACAATGTGTTTATAGTTACGAAGGATGCGCTAGAACCAATTATTTTAAGTTTAAAAAAAATTGAAGAATATGAGTTTGTTGATAAATTGAGTCCTGAAGAAAGAGATAATGTTTGTAGTGTAATAGGAAAGTTTGCTCATACTACAAAAAGAAGAATTCAAATTGATAATTTTTTCCAGCGAGAATTTCTTAGCACATTAGATAAAGCAAAGAAGTTGCCTAGAGAAATTTTAGAAAGTGTAATTGAATTTGAAAATGCTGAAAAATTAAACCCACCCATTGAAAAAAGAAAGAAAACTATTTTTACTAAGGATTTAAAAGATCAAGTGAATGATATTGAAAAAGATATGGAGATACGTAATATCCCAAAGATTCAAACTAGTATAACTTTTAATAAAGACGATAAGAACAAGCTAATCGATTAAATTCCGGTATAATTTGATGGAGATATTTCTTTTAATTCGTTTTTAATTTTATTCTCAATTTCAAGTGAGTCAATAAATTTATGAATTGTTTTTTTGTTTATTTTTGAATTTATTCTGGTTAGTTTTTTTAGGGCTTCGTAAGGATTAGGATATCCTTCTCTTCTTAAAATCGTTTGAATTGCTTCTGCAATAACAGCCCAATTTTCATTTAAATCACTATCAATTTTAGCTTTATTTACAATTAATTTATTAATTCCTTTTATTGTTGAACTTAAAGCTATTATAGTGTGACTAAAGGGTACACCTATATTTCTCAGTACAGTACTATCCGTAAGATCTCTTTGAAGTCTTGAAATAGGTAGTTTTGAAGATAAATGTTCGAAAATAGCATTAGCAATTCCTAGATTTCCCTCAGAATTTTCAAAATCTATTGGATTTACTTTGTGAGGCATGGCTGAGGAGCCCACCTCATTTTTATTTATTTTTTGTTTAAAATAGTCCATGGATATATAGGTCCATATATCTTTATTAAAATCAATTATAATTGTATTTATTCTTTTTAAACAATCAAATAAAGAAGCTAAATGATCGTAATGTTCAATCTGTGTGGTTGGATAAGAATGATGAAGTCCTAAATCATTAATTAGAGAAGTGCCGAACTCTTTCCAATCAATTTTAGGAAAGGCTACATGGTGTGCATTAAAATTTCCAGTAGCTCCTCCAAACTTAGCAGCAATTGGAATTGTATTTAAAAACTTTAATTGTTCATTTATTCTTACCTGAAATACCTTAATTTCTTTACCTAATCTTGTAGGAGAGGCAGCCTGTCCGTGAGTTCTAGCAAGCATTGCAATTTCAGAGTACTCATTACTTTTTTCACCCAATAAATTAATAAGAGCTATCAGGTTTGGTAAATAAACTTTTTTTAAAGCATCTTTAATGGAAAGTGGAACGGCAGTATTATTAATATCTTGAGAAGTCAATCCAAAATGTATATATTCCAAATACTTATCTAGTTTTAGTTCTTTGAACTTATTTTTTATAAAATACTCAACAGCTTTTACATCATGATTAGTTTCTTTTTCAATTTCTTTTATTATTTCTGCATCTAGATAAGAAAATTTTAAATAAATATCTCTTATTTTTTTAAATGCCTTTTTTGGAAAATCTTCAAGTAATGGTATTTCTGTTTTAGTCAGGGAAATGAAATACTCAATTTCAACTAAAACTCTATAATTTATTAAAGCTTGTTCTGAAAAAAAATCTCTGAACACTTTTGTTTTTTCAGAATACCTTCCGTCAATCGGGCTAATAGCATTAAAGGAATTGAGTTGCATAGACTTTCTTTTGAAAGCTTACAAAGTTAACTATTTAAAATTTATTAATGACTTACTTTCTGTTAAGTACTTTAAATTCTTCGTAGCACCCGCTTATTGCATCTAGAATTTGAAGATCATTAGCTGAAATAATAAAGTTATCCGAGTAATTACAATTTCTTAATATTTCATCAATATCTATTTTTTCTACTTGTAACAACTCTTTTAAAGTTTCTCTATCAAATTTGGATGCTAATAGTTCTCTAATCCTATAATCATCCTTCATTTGTTTTAATTTCTTTAACTGTCTAGGATTTTTACCAAATAAATTATAGAGAAAGTCAGCAGGATTAAATATAGAATTAACAATCTTAGAAAAAGCTCCAACATTTCTTGATCCTCCTTCATATCCTTTTGAAGGTAATCCAGGAATACTATATCTAAAAGATCTGCTAATTGGAATGTTTCTAGCATCGATTTCTAAGTATCCAGTTAATTTATATGGGCTTACAATTACTTCCTCTAAAGCATAAGCTAGTTCAGTTAATTGAATTTTTGAGTTTTTGAATTTGAGTAAATCATTAGTCACTCTAACTTTTATTGGTTTGAAACCAAGGTAAGAAAGATATAATGTATCGTTTAATTTTGCTGGAATTTCAAACTTTCCTTTTTTGTCGGAAATCACCCCAATAACTTGTGAAAGATTTATTACATGAACACTTGGAATAGGAGAATTATCTTCTGCATTTTCTACAAATCCAGTTAAAGTCTGATTTTGAGCTAAGCCATAACTGCTTATAAAACTAAAAATTAATATAAAAAAAAATTGCTTATTCATTAACAAAACAAAAATACAAACTAAAAATATCTTTATTGGAATTAAAATTAACTTTTAACTTTTCTTATGAAATCAATTAGTTTATTCACAGCTAATGCTCTGTGGCTAATTTTATTTTTTACATTAATTGATAATTCTGCAAAGCTTTTTTTATAACCATGTGGTTTAAAAATAGGATCATATCCAAAACCATTATTTCCTTTTTTAGATAAGAGAATTTCTCCATTTATTATTCCCTCAAATTGATAAAACTTTTCGTTTAAGACTAATGCAATAATTGTTTTAAACCTTGCTTTTCTATTTTTTATATTTTTTAATTCTTTGAGAAGTTTTGTAATATTTTTCTCTGAATTACATTCGTTGCCAGCGAATCTAGCAGAATGAACACCTGGTTTACCGCCTAAAGCTTGTACCTCAAGCCCAGTGTCGTCAGCAAAAACATTAATATTAAATTTTGAATGTATATACTTAGCTTTAAAAGTCGCATTCCCTTCAATAGTATCCTCATTTTCTGGGATTTCTTCAAAGAAATTAATTTCTTTTAAATTTCCAAGTTCAATATTTTTTGGAATTATTTTCTCGATTTCAATAAATTTATTTTTATTACTCGAGGCAAAAATTAATTTCATTGTTTATTGATTATGATAGGGATGATTATTAATTATAGTGAAAGCCCTGTAAAGTTGTTCTACCATGAACAATCTAATTATTTGGTGTGAAAACGTCATTTTTGATAGTGATACCACAGAATTAGATCTTGAATAAACTTTTTCAGAGAATCCGTATGCTCCGCCGATAACAAAAATCATATTTTTAGAGGAATTAACTATTTTGTTTTCAATAAATTTTGAAAAATCAATAGAATTATAACTTTCCCCTTTTTCGTCTAAAATAAACACTTGATCCTCTTTATGTATTTTTTCTAGAATTTTAACACCTTCTTTTTTTTGAGCCTCTAAAGAGTTTGCTTTTTTTAGTTTGGTGTTATTTATCTCGATTATTTCAAATTTTATATAACGATTTATTCTTTTAACGTAATCTGAAATTAAGGATGCTAAAAAACTTCCTGATGTTTTTCCAACGACTAATAACTTAATTTTCATTAAATAAACAATTGGATTAATTTTAATTTATATTTAATATAAATATATGAGTTTGCTTAAAACTAAT
>TARA_B110000438_G_scaffold128725_1_pt1 | contig 34445 bp, 26 predicted proteins | sample TARA_B110000438 | Tara Oceans TARA_B110000438 (sample SAMEA4398413) | marine metagenome | biome: Polar Biome; feature: [MES] marine water layer (ENVO:01000295) within the mesopelagic zone...; material: water (ENVO:00002006), including particulate matter (ENVO:01000060) such... | reverse complement strand
CAGAATGAATCTTATTGCTGGATTTGTGCCAACATATAATCGATCGCGTTATTGATATCCGTATCTGAAAGGTCTAGTCGCCCACCTTTGGGTGGCATGTATCCAGCTAATCCTGTGTAACCATTGATTGCATGCGCTCTTAATGTGTCTATACCTTGCGTAATTCTAGGCTCCCAATTTAATGTGTCTGTCAATTTAGGTGAACCGGCGATGCCAGCTGTATGACAGGCTGTACAAGCCATATTGTATACATCATATCCACTGTATACTTTTACAATCGTTTCGCTTTTTTCTATTGAATTAATCGCCACCTCTGATTTTATCGTGCCTGTGCCTGGCATATTTACCTTGCCAAAAGGCTCTAATCTTGACTCAATAGTTATAAATTTTGAAACACTTCGTTCTTTAACGAGAGCAGCTGTTATTTTTAACATTACCACTGTTGATAAAGTGATAGTTAAACAGATGACCAAAACAATTTTATGAACTGTGTAGTCACTTTTTTGTTTGTTATTACTCAAGTTTTTTAACTCCATTTGGAGAGTGTAATATTTTTGTTAAGTTTTCATTGCGGGCGCAATATAGCAAGAATTTTGGTTCAGGGAAACCTGTGAAGCGATTATTCTAAATAAGGGAGTACGATTTCTTTTTCAGTAAAAGTCAGTGTTCGAATATTACCTTCTGAAATAATATTAACTTGATTGATTTGTAGAGGATAAATTTCGCGCAGAATTTCATTCTTGATGAAGATATTAGTTGATAATGGATCTCTCCATTCTTGATAGACGAAAATATAATCACCAATAAGTTCGGCACCTACAAGTTCAATATCAAGTGAACTCTCTTCGCTTAGGATGGAAAAATGATTTTCAACGTAAAGAGCAATACGTGCCATACCTTCAGTATTACCAACTGACAATAATGGTAAATTATCCACCATTGCAACACCTAGCTCAGCATCATGAGTATGGATTCGATGAATAATTTCAGTGCGCTCAATGCTGTTATTCCATTCAATGGTTGTCAATATTCCCGGCTCACGATGCGCAAATGCGCTTACCATCACCATGCTAAGTAAGAGAAAAATTATACTTCTATAGTAAAGAATAACTTTTCCTTAATTATTAGTTAGATTGTATGAGTGGGACTGTTCGCTCTGTCTTATCATCACCAGTCTTTCTTTTTCTAAGTTTCTTCAGCATATCAGCCATTAAATCACGGCGTTTAAAGTCTGATTTATACAATTCAATACGTGATTTCTCTATTCGACTTGGGTAGTGATTATTAGAAAAATCTGTATCTGCTGTTTCATGCCTAGAATCTAATTCGATGGATTTAATTGCTTTTTGCCTAATGAGTAATTTAGTGACCTTCTTATAACTGCGACGCCAAATCTCGGCTGGTATGGTCAAAAATTCTTCACTATCATCAATATAAGTGATCAATAACGGTAATGGAGAATTTAAGCCGCCTATATTTTCAAAATCAGCAAAATAAATAAAATCATTTTCTTCGGTCGCTCTAACTAGAGCATTATATTCCCAAGTTTCTAGCCCATCTATTAGAGAGGAATGCTTATTTTTATCTTTATTACTGACTGTAAATCTGTCGTTCTCATTATAGAAATCGGCTAATTCAGGATTTCGTTTTAAGTAGGTTGTTTTCTTTTCATTACGATTTCTTATCTGCGTTAATGTTTCAGGTGTTCGCCCATCCCATTCTTTCATATTATATGGGAATTCGACCTCAGGATTGGTTGTTGAGACCTTATATTCTCTTACCGAGGTTAAAGCGATATCCACATGATCTGTGGAATAAAACCAACCACGCCAGAACCAGTCTAAATCTACTCCAGATGCATCTTCCATTGTTCTAAAGAAATCTGATGGAGTAGGGCGTTTGAATTTCCAGCGTTGAGAGTATTCCTTGAATGCGAAATCAAATAGCTCTCTACCCATCACTGTTTCTCGCAATACTGTTAGGGCTGCAGTAGGTTTTGAGTATGCATTTGGTCCTAGTCTCCATACTGAGTCAGAATTTGTCATGATTGGAACCTGATTTTCACTGCGCATATAATCTGTAATATAATCAAGAACATTTCCATAACCACCATAAGCGGGAAATTCTTCTTCCCACTCAATTTCAGCAAGGTATTCTAAGAAGCTATTAATACCTTCATCCATCCAGGTCCATTGCCGCTCATCAGAGTTTACGGTCATCGGAAAATAGATGTGGCCTATTTCATGAATGATGACACCAATCAATCCATATTTTGTTCTTCTCGAGTAGGTATTTTTTGGATCTTCGTCTTTTTGTTCATTATTAACATCATCTTCTGTATCGTTTTCTTCATTTTTCTTACTTTCAAATGGTTCAGGTCTGTAACCATTAAAAGTAATCATGGGGTATTCCATACCACCACTTTTCCATGAATTGACTGATTGAGCAGTCGGATAGGGATAGGCAAAAGAGAATCTGGAGTACACATCAAGCGTATGAACTACCGCATGTGTCGAATATTTTGACCAAATGGGTTCGGCTTCATTTGGGTAAAAAGACATTGCCAGCACAGTTGGTTGTTTTTTATCATCTTGGTGATGCGTCATGGCATCCCAAATATACTTTCTGGAACTGGACCAGGCGAAATCTCGGACATTGTCCGCCTTAAAAATCCAAGTTTTCTGACCGTTCGATTTTTCTTTTTCGTTTTCTAGGGCCTCTTCTGGCGTCACGATAAAGATAGGTTTTGTGGCTTTGTCTGCTTTTTTTAATCGCTCTCTTTGTTCAGCTGTTAGAACTTCTTTAGGATTTTGTAATTCCCCAGTTGCTGAGACGATGTGGTCTTCAGGGACAGTTATTTCAACCGTATAATCACCAAATTCTAAGGTGAATTCTCCACGCCCAAGAAAGGCTTTATGCTGCCAGCCAGCATAATCGGTATATGCAGCAAGACGCGGAAACCATTGTGCTAAGAAATAGATAGAGGTGTCACTATCAGGAAAATATTCATAGCCACCTCGACTTCCTACACGCGCTTCAAGAAGCACATTAAAAGACCAATCAATTGAAAAAGTTATTTTATCTCCAGGTGAGAGAGCCACTCCTAAATCAAGACGCATCATGGTGTCCACAATTGTGAATGGAATTGGATTACCTCTATCATCGATGACTTTTTTTATGTCATAACCATAATCTATGTCTTTAGCGAGTTGATTGACGGCTATTTGATTGTAAGTCAACTTATCACTTCCATCTTTATTCGAGCTTATCCACACATCTGCAGATCTGCGTTCTAGTGAATTATCAGTAAATCTATTTTGATCCAATTGCAGCCAGATATAATTTAATGTATCAGGCGAATTATTTTTGTAAGTAATTTCTTCAGAAGCTTCTATATGGCGCTTAGTTTCGTCCAGATTGAGCTTGATATGATAATCGGCTTCTTGTTGCCAATATTGAGGGCCAGGTGCACCCGAGGCAGTTCTGTAAACATTAGGACTTGGCAGGTCAACATCTAATTGACGAAAGGCATCATAGAAATCTCCCTTTGTTTGGCGAATTGCATCGGACCAAGTAGCTGGACTGATGAGCATTAACATAGTTATCGAAAAAATAATTTGGCGCATAAAATAATTAACCTCAGACTGAATTCTTATATTTCTAGTAATTTACCATTCTCGTATAATGTACACTATGAAAAGATTATTGTAATTATGTAGTACGTAAAATTCATCTATTAAAAGAGTAGCGTTAAATTTTTTATGATGTTTTTATCTCGAGAGAATATATAAATCAGTCATAGACTTAATAAAAAGGATTTATTGTTATGTTTAGAAAAATACTTATCTTAAATATCGGCATTATTTTAATTGGTGTTTTGAATGCATGTGGAGACAATTCACAACCAATTTTAACTGAAGAAAAATCAGAACAATTAGGAAATCCAGCTGAGTTAGTTTTGCTAAATGGGTATATAACAACTGTCGATTCTGATTATGGCAATGTTTCTGCAATGGCAATAAATAATTACAAAATTACTGCTGTTGGAAGTGATGAGGAGATTTCTAGATATATTGGTGAACAAACTCAAGTTATTGACTTGAATGGACGTTTTGTTATGCCTGGATTTATTGAGGGGCATGGCCACTTCATGAGTCTTGGGCGCTCCAAGCAGATACTCGATTTGAATGATGTTAGTGATTGGTCAAAGATTGTAAGTAAAGTTGCGGTAGCAGTAGATAAATCGAAACCTGGTGAATGGATCTTTGGAAGAGGGTGGCATCAAGATAAATGGGAGAGTGTTCCATCTAATGCTGTCGATGGAGTGCCAATAAATGAAACTTTGAATAAAGTTTCACCAAATAATCCAGTCATATTGGGACATGCTAGTGGGCATGCTGCTTTTTGGAACGATGTCGCGCTCGAGGTAGCAGGAGTTAATGACGATACACTTGATCCTGAAGGTGGCACCATTGTTAGAGATTCAACAGGCAAGGCTACTGGCCTCATGAGGGAGACAGCACAGAGATTAATTCGTGGACCAAGAAGTCAGTATGATGGCCGTTTGACGCCCCAGCAAGTTGAGATACAAAATCGAGAAAAAGCAAAACTTGCAGCAGCAGAGGCGTTAAAATATGGAATAACTTCTTTTCATGATGCCGGCGCAAGTTTCGAGACCATTGATTTCTTTAAGAAATTGGAGTCAGAAGGAGAGTTAGATATTCGACTTTATGTGATGGTAAGAGGCGAATCAAATATTCTTATGGATCAGGCTTTACCTCAATACAAAATGGTCGCTGAGGGTAATGATTTTTTAACAGTGCGCTCCATAAAACGGCAAATTGATGGTGCTTTAGGTGCTCATGGCGCATGGTTACTTGAGCCATATATGGATTTACCTGAAACGGATGGATTAATGCTAGAAACGGTTGAGGATATTGAGGGCACCGCTGAGTTAGCTATTAAGCATGGTTTTCAAGTTAATACTCATGCTATTGGTGATCGGGCTAATCGAGAAACATTGAATATTTATGAAAATGTTTGGCAACGACTAGAGGCGGATGGAACTCAATTACGCTGGCGCGTAGAGCATGCCCAGCATATTGATCCAGAGGATGTACCTAGATTCGGTGAACTTGGAATAATAGCTTCAATTCAGGCTGTTCATGGCACATCAGATGGACCATGGATTCCTAGCAGACTTGGTGATGCTCGATCGAAAGCAACTTCACAGCCATGGCGAGACTTATTTAATACAGGCGCTATCATCACTAATGGGACTGATGTGCCGGTAGAGAGAATCGACCCGATTGCTTCTTATTATTCCTCTGTTACTAGGAAAATGAATAACGGAGATACTTTCTATCCTGAGCATAAAATGACTCGTGAGGAAGCAATACAAACTTACACCATTAATAACGCATATGCTGCATTTGAGGAAAATCTTAAGGGGACACTTAGCCCAGGAAAATATGCTGATTTTATAATCTTATCAAATAATCTCCTTACCATTGATGAGGATCTCATCCCTTCTACATTAGTGGACATGACTTATGTTGGTGGAGAACTCAAGTATCAGCGTGAAAGAGAAAATAATTAAGTCATCTATAAGTAGAGCTCTATGACATCAAAAATTTATAAAAATTATATAGCTGGCGAGTTTGTTTCGTCAGACCGTCTTTTTGACGATATTAATCCTGTTGATGGATCCTTGATTGCAAAAGTAGCAGAAGCGGATAGCGCTATGGTTGATAGAGCAGTGATAGCGGCTAATGGAGCATTGAAAGGTGACTGGTCACATATGCCTTTAGCAGAACGATGTAATGTTTTACGACAAGTTGCAGATGGCATCGAGGCTCGTTTTGATGAGTTTGTTGCGGCAGAGATTGCGGATACAGGTAAACCTCAGTCTCATGCTAGGACGATTGATATTCCACGAGGAGCAGAAAATTTTAGATTTTTTTCAGATCTTGCAAGAACCATTAGTACAGAATGTTTCGAAATGGACACACCGGATGGATCTGGAGCGCTCAATTATGCTATCAGAAAACCCATGGGGGTTATTGCGGTTATAGCGCCTTGGAACTTACCTTTATTGCTCTTAACTTGGAAGCTCGCACCAGCATTAGCTATGGGTAATTGTGTGATTGCCAAACCATCGGAAGAAACTCCAGGAAGTGCCACTTTGTTAGCCGAAGTTATTCACGATACTGGATTACCATCAGGTGTTTTTAATTTATTGCATGGTTTTGGACCTGGTTCCACTGGAGAATATTTAACAAAACATCATGGCATTGACGCTATAACATTTACGGGTGAATCAGCGACAGGTTCTCAGATTATGAAAGTGGCAGCAGATGACGTTAAATCAGTTTCTTTTGAATTAGGAGGTAAAAATGCAGCAATTGTATTTGATGATGCAGATTTTGATGCTGCGATAGAAGGAACTGTTAGATCAGTTTTTTCAAATTGTGGTCAAGTATGTTTATGTTCAGAAAGAGTATATGTGCATGAATCTCTTTATGAAAAATTTGTTTTGGAATTAAAGAAACGTGCCGAAGCTCTAATTGAAGATTGGCCCGATGGGCATTCAACAGAACTAGGTCCACTAATCTCTCAAGAGCATCGAAAAAAAGTATTGGCTTGCTTCGCGCAAGCCATAAAAGAGGGTGGTAATTTAGTTACGGGTGGAGGAGTACCCGAATTTTCAGACTCAAGAAAATCTGGATCCTGGATACAACCAACTATCTTTACTGGACTTAAAGAAGAAGCGTCAATGGTCACACAAGAGGTATTTGGACCTGTTTGTCATATAAGTTCCTTCTCTACGGAAGCCGAAGTAGTCGATAAAGTGAATAATAGTAAGTACGGTTTAGCTGCTGCTGTCTGGACAAAAGATATCCAAAGGGGACATCGAGTTTCACGACAATTAGAAGTTGGTGTGGTATGGGTTAATACTTGGTTTTTAAGAGACTTAAGAACTCCCTTCGGTGGAATTAAGCTTTCTGGGATTGGGCGTGAAGGTGGCTTGCACTCTTTGGATTTTTATTCTGAATTAACAAATATTTGTATAAAATTATAAAATATACATATATTGTGATTATTATGGCAATCATAAAATCGCTTCGTTTTTATATATTAGTTATATCTATTGTATTCTTATATTCATGTGATAACGGAAATAAAACCGCTGATATTGTTCTAACTAATGGAAAAATTTACACCGTAAATGATAATCAACCGTGGGCTGAATCGATTGCCATTAAAGATGGTAAATTTATTTATGTCGGAGAGAGCCGGCACATCGATCAATTTATTGGACAACAAACAACAACGCATAATTTAAATAATGCATTAGTGTTACCTGGGATCATAGATGCACACACTCATCCAGGCTCAATAGCAATTAGAGATAATTACGATTTTACAAAAAAATCTGGATACCCAAATATGCCATACCCGGCTAGCAAGCAAGAGATACTTGCTTGGTTGGAAAAGTATTCCAAAAATAACCCCGATCTTGAAATGATTGTGGCAGGTGTATGGCAGATAGATATGTTTGGATTGACTGGCCCAAAAAAAGAAGATCTTGATCAAGTAGTTCCTGATCGTCCAGTATTTCTTCTAGATGATACCGGACATAGTAAATGGGTTAATTCTGCCTTTTTCAGAAAATTTGGGATTGATAAGAGCACGCCAGATCCTTCACCAGGAGTTAATATTTTTTCAAGAAAACCAGATGGGGAACCGGCTGGATGGGTAAAAGAAGCAGCTGTTATGCCATGGTTTAGTGAGCGAGATTATATGGCACCAGATCAACCTGAACTGGTTGAGAATCTTTTTAGAGTTTTGAATCATCTATCAAAATATGGAGTTACTCTACTTTATGATGGCGGAAATTCAGGTGCCGAGGATAAAGTTTATGCTGCCGTAAAGAAGCTTGATGATACAGATCGTCTTCCATTACGATACGAAGGCACTTATCACATTCGATTACCTGAACAAGTTCCAATTGCCGTCTCAGAATTAAAGCGACTCCGATCAGAGTATTCTGGCGAAAGATTAAAATTTAATACTATAAAGATTCATTATGATGGCGTTCATGAAGTTAGAACATCAGCTATTTTTGAGCCATATTCTGATGATCCAGGAAACAGAGGTAACACTATATTTTCAGGTGAAGTATTAACTGATTTTATTCTCGAATTACATAAAGAAAAAATAGATCTGCATCTTCATACTAATAGCGAACGATCTGCTCATATAGCTCTTAATGCTGTTGAAAAAGCAAGAAGCATTATCGGTGGACGATTAGATACAAGGATAAGTACATGTCATTTGGAGTTGATTCATGAAGATGATATTTCAAGATTTCGTGAGCTTGATGTACCAGCCAATTTTACTCTTCACTGGAATGGCTTTGGATATCTTACCGGTTGGAAAGAACCAATCGGGGCAGAAAGAGCTGCTAGAAGATTTAGTATCCAAGCATTAATTGATGATGGAGCTACAGTGAGTTATTCAAGTGATACAACAGGTATGACGCGCTTGTATCGAACTAGCCCATTTTTTAGCATGCAAATTGGGCACAATCGTCAAGAAGTCGGTGCAGCACCTAATTCAGAAATTTTACCTCCAATAAGTGAGCGACTTGCACTGGTAGATATTGTAAATGGTTATACACAAGGTGGCGCTTACCAGCTTCGCTATGAAGATACCCTTGGAAGTATTGAGGTTGGAAAAGAAGCTGATCTGGTTGTACTTGATCAAGATATATTTGGTGTGAGTCGTTATGATATTTCTAAAACAACCCCAACAGCGGTATTAATTGCGGGGGAAGTAATTCAAGGTAAATTATAATAAGTTATTTCATTCAATGGTTCGGTTGAGATAATTTTCAAGAAATTCCTGTTTTCCTGATCTTGGTTTAGGGTCTTGAGCAAGTCTGGATAAATGCTCCAATGATAATTTTCCAGATAAAATTCTTTGCCCCTCTTCATTAAACCAATTTTGATAACGTTTTTCTAAAAATCCATCAAGAATCTTTTCTTCAATTAATTTAATACCATTTATTAAGCCTCTTGCAAGATTATCTATACCACCGATATGGGCGATGAATAGATCTTCAGTATCGATACTTTGGCGCCTTAATTTTGCATCAAAGTTAAAACCACCATTTTTCATTCCACCATTCATGAGAATATGCCGCATTACTAAGGCCATTTCTTTAGGGTCATTATGAAATTGGTCAGTGTCCCAACCATTTTGAGGATCACCACGATTAATATCTATTGAGCCAAAAGCATTTAAAGCGAAAGCATTTGCTACTTCATGCTCAAAAGATGAGCCTGCCATTGTGGCATGATTTGCTTCTATATTTAGTTTAATCTCATCTTGAAGATTATAACGCTCAAGAAAAGCCACGACAGTTGCAACATCACGATCATATTGATGTTTTGTTGGTTCATGTGGTTTTGGTTCAATAAGAAGTGTCCCTTTGAACCCTATTTTATGTTTATGCTCAACCACAAGTGTTAGAAATCGAGCTAATTGATCTAATTCTTGTTTTATATTGGTGTTTAATAGTGAGTCATAACCTTCTCTTCCTCCCCATAAAACATAATTTTCTCCATCGAGTTGATGGGTAGTTTCTAGCATACATAGAACTTGCGCGGCAGCACATTTGAATATTTCTGGATCTGGATTAGTGGCTGCGCCTGCCATATAACGAGGATGACTAAAGAGATTGGCGGTACCCCAAAGGAGTTTGACACCAGTATCTATCATCTTTATACCCATAGGTTCTGCAATTTTTTTTACATTTTCAGTTAACTCTTTAATGGTATTTGCGTGTGCAGCCGCATCTACGTCATGAAAACAAAAAAATGGAGCGCCTAGACGTTCAAAAAAATCAAATGCGGCATCCAGTTTATTAAGTGCATCTTGATAATTATTTTTTTTGTTTAACCAAGGCCTAGGTAAAGCGCCTTCTCCAAATACATCATTGCCAGACCAGTTAAATGAATGCCAATAACAAACTGCAAAACGTAAATGATCACGCATGGTATGTCCGTATATTTCTCGATCTGCTTCATAGTAACTGTAGGCCAAAGCATCTTTATTTTGCATGCCTTTATATTCTATAGTGGGAATATGATTAAATATTTTATGTGACATTTTGATTGTTTTTTATTTGATTGAAATGCTTAGTTTCCTGATAGAGTGATTGCCAAGATTTCAGTCTATCAGTATAGAATTCAGTATAATTTTTTTCAGGCTCAATTGCTTCTCTAATGGGAGATGGTTTGCATATAGTTTTTATATCATTACCTGTTATACCATGCAGAGCTAAAAATGCCGCTCCTTTTGCTGGTCCTGTTTCTGCATCGTTTCTATAAATTAATGTTTTATTAAGGCAGTTTGCAATAATTCTTCCCCAATACAAAGACTGAGATCCACCACCGATGACAGAAATAGAGTCGCAATGACCTCCGGCTGTTTTTAAAGCCGAATATCCATCAGCCAAAGCAAATGCCACACCTTCCAATGCTGCATGAATGATTGTTGCTTTATCAGTACTCGCTTGAAGACCAAATAAAACGGCTTGTGCATGAGGATTATTATGAGGGGTTCGTTCCCCAGTTAAATAAGGTAAAAACATGACATTCTCAGAAGTCCCTTTTTTTTCAGCTGCATGATAAGCATCTTTTGGAGATTTAAAACCTGTAAGATTTGAACACCAATCAATAGCATAAGTGGCTGATAATATTACGGCCATTTGATGCCATCTCTCGGGTATAGCATGACAAAATGCATGAATTCCTTGTTTGATATTTGGCAAAAAACCGTTAGTAGTAATAAAAAGGACTCCAGATGTCCCTAGAGACAAAGAAGCATCATTCGGGTTTATTACAGAGGCACCAATTGCACCCGCAGCTTGATCACCAGCACCTGCAACTACAGGAACCCGAGGGATTCCTAATCGTTGAGCAACAGAATCAGAGATCTTGCCAGTAATTTCATTTCCTTCAAAAACATTTGGCAGTTGTTGAATAGAAAGATCAGAAGCATTTACGGCAGCTTCACTCCAAGATCGTTTTTTTATATCAAGCCATAACGTTCCTGACGCATCCGATGTATCAGTTGCATATTCTCCACACCATGCCAATCTCAAGAAGTCTTTTGGTAACAGTATTTTATGAATTAATGAGAAAATTTTTGGTTCGTGCTCTTTTATCCATGCTAATTTTGGCGAAGTAAAGCCTGGCATGATTTGGTTTCCAATAATTGAACCGAGATGAGGGTTATTTCTTTCAAGATCATGACATTCTTTGAAAGATCTGCCGTCATTCCAGAGTATGGCCGGTCTTAATGGTTGATTTTTTTTATCTATTAACACAGCTCCATGCATTTGACCAGAGAGTCCTATTCCTCGAATTTTGGAACGAATCTTTTTGGGTAAATCTGTTATGGCTTTTTCGGCTATATCTAACCAATCATTGGGGTTTTGCTCACTCCATAATGGATGTGGGTGAGAAATGGATAAGACCCGACTTGATTGTGCTGTGATTATCCCATTGTCATCAATTACGATGACTTTTACTGAGGACGTGCCAAGATCTATACCGAGATACATAATATTTTGTTGTGAAATAAATTAATTTCTATTCATCATTTATTGACTAACTCTATTTGAAAATAATTTACATAGTATAGGCTCAGTCGATGGAATTGTTTGGATTGTATTACCGAAACTTTGTACAAGTTTTTCATTTTTATGAAACATTGACCAATTGGGTATGCCTTGAGCATTTGGATCACCAGTTTTTGCGAAATTTGTCCAATAGTCGGTCAATATATTTGTTATTTCAATATCCAGGGCACTCGTATTCATCCAGCTATCATGAGTATTGAAGACATAAGGTAATTCTGCACCATGATAAGCCCTAATCATAGGATGCATAGCCGCCTTTCCATCTCGAACCCGATTAAAATAATACACCCAGCTTTTGCCTTGGTCTTCAGTTATTCTCTCAGCTAAGGTTTGTGATGGACAGAGCATGCCCTCAGCTGAATACAATCGGTCAAGTGCATTCCTTGTATCTGATTCATCGATAACTGCTTCTAGAGCAATAGCGCTATCTGATTTATATAATATTTTAGCTGTATCTTGTACCATCTCTTTACTAACGTATTCTGGGGTATTCGCATAATATTCATCAGCATTAGAGCCGATAATAACCTTCATACTAGATAAGTTAGTTTTTTGTATATCTACCCACGTTGATGTCTTGATCAGTTGTCCATCTACCGCTGGTGAGTGATAGTAATTTGGGAAAGTCTTTTGATAGGTATCTAAAATCTTAGTCGCTGGCACCTTTCTTAGTGCATCAAGAGATAATGGCGCATCATTCTCACTGAGAGCTTTTGCAAGCGCTATACCGCGTGCCTGCTCATTGTCGATACTGGATTTAACATGCCCTGTGCCATCCGTTTCTTCGGGCAAGCCAAAGCCAGCATTGCTTTGGAGGATAGCTTGCTGAAACAGTTCTTTTGCAGGAGCTGCAAACATCAATGCCAAAATATCTTGAGCTCCAGCTGATTCGCCAAAAGCAGTAACCATATTGGGATTTCCACCAAATTGATTAATATTCTTTTTGATCCATTGAAGCCCAGCTACCTGATCCCATAGACCGAAATTTGCTAATGCGTCTGAATTTTCTATGTCTGGGTGCGAGAGAAAACCAAAGCCACCTAAACGATAGGCAATACTAACCACAACCACATCTTTTTGTGCCAGAGCATGGCCATGATAATTTGGCTCAAAAGCCCAACCACTATCATTACTCCCTCCATGAATATAAACCATTACAGGTAAATTGGCTGTATTATTTAAAGCGGGCGTCCAAATATTTAAGTATAAGCAATCTTCATTAATTGAGAGATCGGGAACAACATTTCTGTTATTAACAAATATTTCAGCCAAATCTCGATACCACTCAAGAATACCCATTTTTTGCATGCAAGCTGGGGCAAATTGTTGTGTTTTACGTATTGAATTTCTCGGTTCAAAAGGTATGGGTTTATGCCATCTCAAATCATCTAATGGCGGCTCAGCAAATGGAATGCCAAGGAAAGCTGATATATTTGTATCAGCATGAAATTTTCCAATTAAAGTTTGATTATTAACAAAAACACTTGGATCCTGTTCGCACCCAGTAATGGGCATGATCAATAAACACATAATTATAATTTTTTTCATCTATCGCTCCGTGATTTACTATTGATCAATTTATAAATTTTACTAACTTAGCATAATATTCTGACGGTGGAAGAGTATGTATAATTAAAAGCAAAGAATTATTTCATAATACGAAATTTTTTCTAACCTTATGTATCGAGGAAAGGGTAAACTATCAATGTATTCAAACTCCATGAATTAGGCACAAATGTGATCGGCAAATTATGAATCAGAAACTCAATATTAAAGATTTAATTGCATCCCAAAAACCTGGCTGGTCACTTGACCAGAGGTTTTATACCGATCCAGAAATTTATCAATTGGAATTAGACCATCTGATTACACAAAACTGGATATTTGCTGGTCATGAGTCCCAAATTCCAGAATCTGGTGATTTTAAGGTTTTGAATGTTGCGAATGAATCAGCAATTATCATTCGCTCAAAAGAAGGTACTTTAAATGCATTTGCAAACGTTTGCCGGCATCGCGGTTCTTTAGTTTGTTTGGAAAAACAAGGTTCAACACGTAAATTTAAATGCCCATACCATGGTTGGGTTTACAATATAGATGGAAAATTAATTGCGGCTCGAAATATGCCCAGTGATTTCGATAAAGCTGATTACAGCCTTCATCAACTTTCTATTGATGTTTTGCATGGAATGATTTTTGTTTGTTTCTCTGATTCGCCACCTTCATTAGCTGCTGCAAAGAGGGACTTGAATGAACCGATGGCGATGTTTGATTTTGAAAATCTTAAAGTAGCAGCCCAAAAAACTTACCCTATTGATGCTAATTGGAAATTATCGATTGAAAATTATCAGGAATGTTATCACTGTGCTACCGCTCACCCAGATTACGCTAAGATGCATACATTGACGCTTGATGATAACAAGCGGGATCGAGTTCAAGGCCACATGATTGCAAAAATGGAACATTGTGGATTAAAAGATATTGAAATTGATTATATTGATATTAAAGCACCTGAAGGGGAGCAGGGTTATGGCTATAGTAGGACTGCTCTATTTGAAGGTTACAAAACGGGCAGTAAGGATGGAAAGCCAATTGCGCCTTTATTAGGAAAGCTTAAAGATTATGATGGTGGAGCCTCTGATTTTGCTCTTGGTCCTTTTACTTTTCTCCTTGCTTATAGTGATCATGTTGTTGCTTATGTATTTACACCAGTGGATATAGATAAGAGTGAATGTGAAATCTATTGGCTCGTAAGAAATGATGCAGAAGATGGTAAGGACTATGATAAAGAACAGCTGATGTGGTTGTGGGACATTACAACAGAGGCTGATAAAATGATAATTGTCAATAACCGCAAGGGTGTTGCATCAAGATATTATAGACCGGGTCCTTTTTCTGGCATGGAAGATGCTGAGAGTGTCTATATTCAATGGATATTGAAAGAGTTGACCAAGAAAATATCGGCATAAAATATGGAAGTCACATTAGATAAAAATACAATAAAGTGGCAAAAAACTGCTCGAGATTACGCGGATAAATTTCTCCAACCTCACGAGGTTGAAGCTGAATTAAATAATGGTGAGCTCCCACAGGAGATCACACAACGTAATAAAAAACGTGCTGTTGAGCTTGGTTTTACTGCTATTGATGTACCTAAAAAATATGGTGGTTTGGAGCTTTCTATGGTTGAACAAGTTGCCATTTGGGAGCAATTAGGAAGAGTGACGAATGCTTTATCTTGGTGTTTTCCTGAAGCGCAATCTTGGATGTTTGCGGCTTGCTCTGAGCAGCAAATTGAAGAATATATTTTACCTATGGTGCAAGGTTTAAGAAAAGATTGTTATGCTATTACTGAATCTGGTTCTGGTTCTGATGTAGCAAATCTCGAGGCTACAGCGATAAAAAACAATAATGGTTATGTATTGAACGGTGAAAAGTGGTTTGTAACCAGTGCTAATTTGGCCGATTTTTTTTGGTTTCAGGCTTATTTGCCAGATGAAGATGAAGACGCATTATTCTTGGTAGATAAGAATACTGCAGGTATAGAGATGATTGCCTCACCGCTTTTTAGCCATACTTATGCAGCTCATCATCCAACATATCAATTTAATGATGTTCAGGTGAGTGAGCAACAACGAGTTGGAAAAGTCGGTGATGGAATGTCTTATACGCACAGTTGGTTCAGGCATGAGCGACTTATGATTGGAGCCAGGAGCTGCGGTGCTGCAGCGAGATTAATAGAAGAGGCAACACAATTTGCTGATGATAGGATTGTTGATGGCGCGCCTTTAAGCGAGAAACAAGCGATACAGTTTATGTTGGCAGACAGCGCTACAGAGCTTTGGGCGGCACGATTAATGACATTCGAAGCTGCGGCAGCGGATGACGTTGGCATGGATGTAAAAATTTTACATAACCGTTGTTCAATGGTTAAGTTATTTGTCTCTGAAGCCGCAAATCGTATCGCAGATAGAGCTGTACAGATATTTGGCGGCCGTGGTTATATGCGTGAAAATGTTGCTGAACGATTCTTCCGTGAATTGCGTTGCGATCGTATTTGGGAAGGAACCAGTGAAATTCAAAAATTAATTATTGCACGCTCACTAAAAAAACGTGGCTTAGATGGAATGTAAAAAAGTATATGCGTAAATTGAATCATTCTAATGCTCAGTTTGAAAAAGCAATTACAAAACTACCCTTGGGTGTTTCATCTAACTTCCGCTATTGGGGTGATGACAAAACCTTATATATAAAACGTGGTAAAGGCGCGCGGTTATGGGATTTGGACGATAATGAATACATTGATTATCGTCTGGCCTATGGCCCAATTATTCTAGGGTATGCTGATCAAAGAGTCGATCAAGCAGCTAAAGATGGTATGAATATCGGAGGCGTATTTGCATTAGCCACGGAACTAGAATACGAAATCGCAGCACGAATAAGTGACATGGTTAAAGCGGCCGAATTAGTCCGTTTTTCAAATTCTGGAACTGAAGCAGTTATGGCGGCATTACGCATTGCTAGAGCCTTCACCGGAAAAGATGGCCATGTCATTTTAGAGGGTGGCTACCATGGAGTTTTTAGTGAGGTTATGTGGTATTCGGAAATTGAAGATTGGGATCCAAGTAATGGTGATCCAGAGCTATTGCCATATGGAGATGGAATTCCAAAAATAACAAAAAAACTCAATTACACTGCCCCAATAAACGATGCTAACGCCATAGAAGAGCTGTTTAAAAAGTCCGGTGATGATATCGGCGCATTTCTCGTTGAACCAATAATGGGAAATTGTTGCAGTATAAGTGCTAACCAGCAATACATGACAGATATCCGTTCCTTATGTACTAAATATGACATTTTATTAATTATCGACGAAGTTAAAACGGGATTTAGAGTCGCCAAAGGTGGCGCGCAGGAACTTTATGGAGTAACTGCAGATCTTTGTACTTTTGCTAAAGCTATGGGTAATGGTTATCCAATTTCAGCAATCGCTGGTCGTGAAGATATTATGCGCTGCGTTGGCGGAGATGGAGTGGTGCATGGAGGGACTTTTACCGGTCATTCTGTTTCACTTTCTGCCGCCGCCAAGACACTCGAAATACTAGATGAAACTAATGCGTTAAAGGATATAGAAAATTACGGTTTAAAATTACAACAAGGAATGAGTAAGATTTTAACAGAAAGAGATATTGCTCATAATTATTCTGGTCACCCTTCAATGATGGGGTTATTCTTTGCAGATGAAGTACCTAATGATTATCGGGGTTGGCTAAACTCAAATTACGATTTTTATGATGCATTAGCACCAAACTTACATGATCTTGGGATTTTGGTTGAACCTGATTCGAGGGAGCCATGGTTCCTCTCTGAATCTCATGATATGAAATGCTTACAAGAAACTCTGGACAAATTTGAAGAAGCAGTAGACATTACAAGTAACAAAATAAGAGTATGAATCATAGAGTGATATGAATATATGAAAAAGTACGATGCAATAGTAATTGGTGCGGGGCACAATGGCCTTGCAAATGCGGCATTTTTGGCTAAAGCAGGGTTGAATGTTGTCTGTTTAGAAAAAAATGATTACATCGGTGGCGCAGCGGTAAGTCGCGAGTTATATAAGGATTGGAAGTATTCAAATTGTTCTTATGTGTGCAGCCTACTCAGACCAGAGATATACAGAGACCTTGAGTTACATAAGCATGGACTTCAAGTAACCCCTTATGGTGGCTCGGTTCAATTTATGGAGAATGGTGATTATTTTGCGTCATATCATGATCCTGAAGCTGCGCATCGTGAAATAGCTCGCCATTCAAAACATGATGCGGATGCATATACAAGATATTCAACGGATACGATGCGCCAATGTCGTTTAATTCGAGATTTTTTACTAAGAACAGCACCAGATCCAACTTCTTTTAAGCCTAAAGATATTAAGGAATTAATTTTACTAGGAAATAAATTTCTGGAGTTAGGTGAGGATCGTTTATATGAGACTCTTCGTTTTTGGACGATGAGTGTAGCGGATTATTTAGATGAATATTTTGAAAAAGATGTCGTCAAGACTGCCTTCTCAGGCAGCGGTATCATTGGTACTGCATTAGGTATTCATTCGCCCGGAACTGCGTATGTTTTATTGCATCATTATATGGGTGATGTTGATGGTAATGTCGGTACCTGGGGATTTGCTCGTGGAGGTATGGGTGCTGTTTCTGATTCTCTCGCTGGAGCAGTTCAGGCTTATGGTGGAGAAGTAAGGTCAGAGGCCGGTGTGGATCAGATTATTGTTAAAAATAACCGTGTTAAAGGTGTTGCCCTTGAAAATGGTGAAGAAATTTATGCCCCTGTAGTTGTTTCTAATATGGACGTAAAACGTACATTTTTAAATTGTATGGATGAAAAAGATCTCCCAGAGAATTTCTATAAGCGAGTTAAGAATTTTAAAATTAGGGGATCCTCGGGCAAGTTAAATATTGCGTTAGATGGCATGCCAACTTTTCCTGCCTTACCTAAAGGTAGTGAATTAATTGGAAATGCAGATATGCATTTCATTGATTCGATGGAGCGTATGGAGCTCGCATATGATGACTGGAAAGATGGCACATGGTCAAAAGATCCTTATATTGATTGCACCATTCCCAGTGCTGTTGATCCAACTATGACACCGCCAGGCAAACACTTTATGAGTTGTTTCGTTCAGTATTGCCCAGCACAAATTGAAGGTAGGGCTTGGACTTCTGAAGAAAGAGATGGATTTACTAAAAGTGTTATTGATCAGATATCAAATTATAGCCCTGATTTTAAAGATTTGATTCTACATGTTGAAACACGAACTCCTCAAGATATTGAAGACCAAATAGGGATTACAGAAGGAAATATTTTCCATGGTGAATTAACAATGGATCAGCTTTTATTTAACCGTCCTGTGCCTGGGTATGCTCAATATCGTGCACCTGTTAATGGACTTTATATGTGTGGTTCTAGTACTCATCCTGGTGGAGGAGTTATGGCTGCACCGGGAGCTAATGCGGCCCGTGAAATACTTTATGATTTACAATTAAAAAATACCGTACCTGAGAATTTTGGCGATGATTGATAAATACGATGCGATAGTTATAGGCGCAGGACATAATGGTCTTGTGTGTTCTGCTTTACTGGCAAAAGCAGGGAAAAAAGTTTTAGTTTTGGAGGCAAATAACCAAGTTGGTGGAGCAGCTATTACTAGAGAATTTGCTGAAGGTTATTCTGCATCGGCTTGTGCCCATTTGTTGTATCAATTGCAACCTCAAGTTGAAAAAGATTTGAATTTAAATCTCAAGCTTGCAAGCAAAAATATGTCGACTATTGTTTTATCAAAAGGCAGTGAGCATGTTAGTTATTGTGGAAGTAAGGTTACGGGTGTCAATGACAGTGATCAAAAAAACTTCGAAGAATTCACTAAACGGATGACTAAGTTTGCAGATTTATTAAAACCCTACCTGAATAAAGCCCCGCCAAGATTAGGCACAAAAAATAAAAAAGATTTATTCACTCTTGCCATGCTTGGTTTTGATCTTCGAAGAATGGGGCAGGTTGAAATGCGTGAATTCTTAAGACTAATAGGTATGAATATCTATGATGAATTGGATGAGCGTTTCGAGAATCCTTTATTAAAAGGTGGTCTCAGTTTAGATTCAGTATTAGGTACACATCTCGGGCCTCGATCACCTAATACCATTTTAACCTATTTGTATAGAATGGCTGGTAAACATGGAGAAATCTCTCTCCCCGAAGGTGGAATGGGAAGTGTCTCAAAAGCTCTAAGTGATTGTGCAGAAGCCGCTGGTGTCGAAATTAAAAAAAATGCTCAAGTAAAAAAAGTATTATTAGCCAAAGGCGCCACTACAGGTGTTGAATTAAACGATGGTACTGTTTATAACAGTGAGATCGTAGTTTCAAATGCAGACCCTAAAAAAACAATGTTAGAACTAGTGGGTGCTCGCAACGTGGAGACACGATTCACACACAGAGTGGATAATATCCGCATGAAGGGAAATGCCGCAAAACTGCATATTGCCCTAAATAAATTACCCACAATCAAAGGCTTCTCAGATGCTGATTATGGTCAACGTATACTAATTGCTCCTGATGAAAGTTATGTGGAAAAAGCGTTTAACCCAGCAAAATATGGGAAAAGTTCTCCACAACCTATAATGGAAATTACGTTTCCTAGTGTTAATGATGATAGTTTGGCTCCCTCGGGCGGCCATGTGATGTCAGCAATTGTTCAGTATGCTCCTTATAAGCACAAATCGGACTGGAACGAAGAGGCGCGCAATAATTTTAAAAACGCCATTTATAACGTGTTGAAGCAATATATGCCGAATATTGAAAGCTGTACCCATGCTATGGAATTATTGACGCCCGTCGATCTGGAGAATGAGTTTCATATCACCGGTGGGCATTGGCATCATGGTGAGTTTACTCTGGATCAGTTTATGTTTGTTAGACCTGTGGCTGGTTCGGCGCAGTATCAGATGCCAATCGATGGGCTGTATTTGTGCGGAGCAGGCTCACACCCTGGTGGAGGAATTAGCGGAGCATCAGGGAGAAATGCTGCACAGGTAATTTTAAAGAAGGGGAATAAATAATGACTCCAGTAAAAATAAATACAGGTAGATTACGCACTCCTTTTTATCCTCGTTTAGCTGAACTCGATTGCTTGAATACTTGGCATAATTGGGCTGGTTATTCCAGCCCCGAAGCTCTTTATTGTGAAGATATGGAATACTTTGCAATTAGAAATTCCACGGGTGTATTCGATATAACACCCATGACAAAATACCGTATCACAGGACCAGATGCGCTTGATTATCTTAATCGACTCGTTACTCGTGATATGAGAAAAATTAAGCCTGGACGAGTTGCTTACGCAATTTGGTGTGATGATCAAGGGCAAGTGATAGATGATGGTACAATATTTCATTTGCGTGAGGGCGAATATAGATTGTGCTCACAAGAAAGACACTTTGCATGGCTAACAACAGCTGCGATTGGATTTGATGTTTCCATAAAAGAGGAAACTGTTGAAGTAGCAGCACTTGCAGTGCAGGGTCCAACTTCTTATAGCGTGCTAAAGAATATGGCGATAGATGGCCTTGATGCCTTAAAACCATTTGGCTTGATACACCATCAAATTTTTGACACGGAGCTGATGATATCCAGAACAGGGTTTACCGGTGATCTTGGTTATGAATTATGGATTGATCCAGATAAGGCTATAGATCTCTGGGATGCCTTGTTTGAAGCAGGAAAATTACATGGTATTAAAGCTATTGGCACGCACGCATTAGACCTAGCTCGAAAAGAGGCTGGCTATCTTGCTCCATTCGAAGATTTTTTGCCTGCAGAGACCACAGTAAGAACAGGCAGAACTCGATCACCGCTTGAAATTGGAATGGAATGGCTAGTAGATTTTAATAAAGATAATTTTAATGGACGTAGAGCACTCTTAAAGGAAAAAGCTGAAGGTTCAAACTGGCGTTTAGTTAAATTAGATATTGAAGGTAATAAAACTGCGGACCATTCATTTATTTACTCTCAAGAAAAAAATAATTCAGAAGAAATTGGTTTTATTACATCGGCAGCGTGGTCACCTATCTGTAAACAAAATATTGCCCTTGGGACAGTACGTGCACCTTATGGAAAACCGGGTGATAATGTTTGGGTTGAGGTTTATTATCAACGAGAAATGCATTGGAATCGTGTGATGGCAAAAGCAACCGTAGTTGATAAACCTTTTTGGTTTCCACCAAGGCGAGGCGCTACACCTCCGGCACCATTTTAAATTTTTTTAAGTAATACGTTCTTCAGGTAACCCACCAAATTGCAACATAATCTGGATCCTCTTTTAAGACCAAAATCTATAGTCTTGATTGGAGCTTCAGAGCGACCTGATTCGGTTGGTGAATGGGCGTTGCTTAATCTCATCAAAGGTGATTATAAGGGAACTATTTATCCGGTTAATCCATCCTATAAGAAAGTCCAAGGACTGCCTTGCTATCATAATCTTCTGAATTTACCAGAGATACCTGATCTTGCTATATTTGCTATTGGGGATCAAAGTGTCGAGACAGTTCTGGATGAAGTTATTGCTCTGAAAATACCAGCTGCGGTTATTTTTTCATCTTTGATAATAGATGATGATAGCGAACCACCTCTAAAAGCACGTCTACAAGATAAAATACAGCAATCTGGTATTTTAGTCTGTGGGGCTAATGGTATGGGTTTTTATAATATCCGAGATCATGTTTGGGCTTGTGGTTTTGATAGTAGCTCGCACAATCCACCTGGAAATGTCAGTTTAATTAGCCATTCTGGATCTGGTATGTCTGGGATATTAGATTGTGAAGCAAGATTACGGTTTAATTTTGCTGTCTCTACAGGTAATGAATTATCGATAACCATGGATCAGTACTTGGATTTTGTTTTGGATTTACCTGAAACAAAAGTTGTAGGTTTATTCATAGAGACGGCTAGGAACCCAGAAGGTTTTGTAGCGGCACTTGAGAAGGCAAAAACAAAACAAATACCAATAGTAGCTTTAAAGGTTGGTCGTACAGAAGAGTCTGCCCTGCTTACACTCTCGCATTCAGGTGCTATGGCTGGGGATGATGATACTTATGATGCCATATTTGATAAATATGGCGTGCAACGTGTTCGAGATATGGATGAAATGGCTACTTCACTTATATTATTCGCTGAATTTGGTTTGATTGGCGCGGGTGGGTTAGTGACATTGCATGATTCTGGTGGCGAGAGACAGCTTCTGGTTGATCTGGCAGACGAAACAGAAGTTCCTTTAACGGTGTTAGGTAAAAATACTGTGCAGGAATTGAAAGAGATACTAGACCCTGAATTACCCGCTATCAATCCACTCGATGTTTGGAGTCGAGGTGGGCCGAATGCGGGCAGTCAATATTCAAAATGTGCCGCTATAATGCTGGGCGATCCTAATGCTTCTATTGGAGCGTTAATATTAGATCGAGCTCCAAAAGGTATGATTTATTCGGATTATATTAAGTATATGAAAAATGCTAAGTCGAAGCATGATAAACCCATTATTTTAGTGTCATCTCGTCAAGGAACAGGGACGGATGATAATGTAATTAAAGCAACATACGAAGGATATCCAGTTTTAGATGGTGTGACTACCACCTTAATTGGGGTAAAGAAATTATTTTCTTATAGAGATTTTGTTAAGCGAGATACCTTTATAAAGACTGATATTGATTCTGGGTTAGTAAATCATTGGCGTTTAATACTTAAAAATAAGGGCGCAATGACAGAAAATGAATCACTGGATCTGATAGCAGATTTCGACATTCCAGTAGTTTCACATCAAGTTGTATCATCAGAGGATGATTTGCTGAATGCTGCGTCGGAAATTGGTTATCCTGTGGTTCTTAAAACGGCAATGCCCGGATTACATCATAAATCCGACAATAATGGAGTTATTCTGGATATTCAATCGGGTGATAAGTTAATTTCTGCTTACAGAGAGATGGATACAAAACTTGGGGGCGATGTTTTAATCGCTAAAATGCTGGTCCCGGGGCAAGAAATGATATTAGGAGTTCGATGTGACGCTCAATTTGGCCCAATTGTAGTTCTCGGTATGGGCGGTATATACTCAGAGTTAATGAGGGATATTGTGTTTGCGGTGCCGCCATTTAGTAAAAGATATGCGTTAGAATTGCTAAATAAATTGAAATTAAAGGAAAGTTTAATGGGTTATCGAGGGACCAAACCTTATGATATAGATTCTTTTTGCTCTATTGCCGCGAAATTCTCAAATATGGTTTTTGAGTTAAGAGATGTTATTAGTGAATTGGATATCAATCCTTTGATCATTAATGAATTGGGATGTATTGCTGTAGACGCATTTGCGATTGGTGGAAAAAAAGATAATTAATGCAACGCTCTTTAAGAAATTTACTTTTTATAGTTTTACTTGTGTTCACGAAGAGTGGTTTTTTGTCGAATATACAAGCAAAAGATCTTTTTCCTGCGTATCTGATTGAGATTCCTGATTCAATACAGAGCGTATTAATCGCTGATACAGAAAATGCCACTTTAATCCATTATTCCGTTGCCAAGAGAAAATTAATCAAAAGTGATGAATCCCATATGTCAATTGGACTGAAGGGTTCTGGAAAACAGAAGCAAGGAGATAAAAAGACTCCTATTGGTACTTATTTTATTACAAAAAAACTGGATGCGTCTAAATTACCATTGAAATATGGTGCGGCCGCTTATCCATTGGATTATCCTAATGCTTGGGATCGTTATAATGATAAGACGGGTTATGGAATTTGGCTGCATGGGACAAATCCAAATATTTCTAAACGTCCCCCTTTTGATACTGATGGTTGTCTGGTGTTACCAAATAAGGAAATAATTCAGTTATCAAGTACGTTGGCTCTAATGGTGACTCCAGTGATTATTACTGAAAAATTACACTGGAAATCACTTGCTGAAATTACTCTAATCCGTGATGAGATTCATGGAGTTCTTGATGCCTGGAAGAGGAGTTTTGAAGAATCAAAACTGGAAAGGTTTTTATCTTTTTATGAGCCGAACCCCTCAGTAATTCCAATGACTGAGCATTCCATCATTAATAACTTATCAATAATCAATAAATCTATGATTATTGAAGATTTAATGATTATAGGAGAACCTTCGGGTGAGGACGTAGTTTTATCTCGTTTCACTCAGAAAATAAAATATAACGATATTATTGAAATTAAAAAGAGACGTCTTTATTGGCGCAAGCAAAAGGATGGTTGGAAAATTATAACCACCGATATAATTTAAATAAAGGTTTGTTACCTGATTGTTTCACGTGCGATTAATTCATCAATTACTTTGATTAATGAGGGGTAACTACCAGCTTCTCCTGCACCAGTTCGATATTTACCATTCACAACCATGCTTGGCGTGCTTGAGATGCTATATCGTCTTGCTAGATCATCAGCCAAACGTAATTTTTGAGCTACCTCAAACGAGGCAAATGTTTTCTTAAAATCGTCTTCACTTACACCAAAGTCGCTAAATATTTTTTGTATCGCTGTTTCTGATGACATGTAATTTTTTTTATTATGCCATTCTTTAAATATACGAGCTCGAAATCCATCTGGATCTTTAAGTTTTCCATTCTTTGTTAATACTTCTTTTGTGTAATACATGCGTCCGTGTAGTTTTAATAGAGGGTTCCATAAAGCAGGCACCCGAACAAAACGAACATTATCAGGAATATCTTTCTTCCATGTATTTACAATAGGTTCAAATGTCATGCAATGGATACACCCATAATAGAAAAATTCTGCTACTTCTATTTTTCCTGGCCCACCAATAGTAGGCTGGGTTGGAATTAAGCGCATAAAATGCTGAGATTCATTATATTCCCAGTTATTATTCTGATTGATATTTGCTTGCGCGAGAATTATTGGCTGAGAATCATCACTAATTGACTCTTCGGCGTCAGACTCTTCGATTAGAAGAGTTTCACTATTTGAATTAATTTGAACTTTATTTGATTCAGAGGGCATCTCTTTGATCTCTGATTTTATTTGATTAGATGCATTTTGCTCTGAACCACAAGAAATGAGAGACAAAATAAATATGGAACTCAATAGTATTTTCAATAACATACGGACCTCTTTTTGTTGTTTTATCTCACTAACTCTATGCTTGTTGAATTTTGTTTGCAATACACTCTATATCTTCTCATTAGAGTGCTTCAGTACTTAAATATCCTACCCAGTCTTTATACTTCTCTATTCGGGTTCCAAATTGTTAAGTTTCTAGTCTTCAGTCTGTTGACCACTAACTTATATCTTGATTGTTCTTCCTTCCATTCCTCTAACCATTTGTGTCCGTCTCTCTCTGCATCTATAAAGATTGCATTGGTAAATGCTAATGGTGCTAGTATTGAAACATGTATAATGATACTAAATACAGTATTGTAATTAAAAAATCCTAGATAGTTTGCCGCTAAGAAACCAAAGAAGATACTCCATACAGTAAATAATATTAACATAAAGTATGCCTGTAGACTTGGGTCAGATATATACTTCAGAGGATTGTATTTCACATCCATAACTCTTCTCCAACCACTAACAAGACTCATTATAATCCTTCTGAACATACTTGGTTTTTTTGTCATTGACTCACCTTTCATTTTTTTTCCCAATTTGGTAATTATGCCTTACGAATTCTTTGATAATATGCAGACCGACACTGAGCCAAGTAATTACAAAAAAACTCCATATTATTATCTCAATCATCTGAACTTACTCTCCTTTTCTAAAATTATATGTGCCGCATTTCTTCAAAATGCCTCTCTATTCTTTAGAAGATTTTATTTAATACAAGCCTTGAATGTATGAAGCAACTGCTTGAATTTCTTTTTCCGTTAGTTTTTTTGAAATATCTTGCATGATTTGCACAGGGCCTATTGATACTCTTTCACCACTTGCGTAGTCATTTAATTGTTTTACAGTATACATAGCACCTTGCCCATTGAGTGATGGGTATAAAGCAGCAGGATTACCTTTACCTGCGGGGCCATGACATGCCATACATGCGGCAACTCCACTTTTGGAATTACCACCACGGTATAATTTCTGTCCCAGTTCGAAACTAGATGGATCGGCGATTACTTTTTCTGATAAAGGGAGGCTCTCAAAATATACAGAAAGATCTTTAATGTCTTGGTCACTTAACGCGAGAGACATTGCTACCATAAGGCTATCCATGCGCTTACCATCCCTATATGCTGTAAGTTGTTCGACTGAATATGATGCATGTTGGCTGGCAAGATTAGGCCATAATGGATTAATGCTGTTTCCATCTGCGCCATGGCAGGCACCACAAGTAATTGAAATAGCTTTACCATTTTCAATAGATCCATCAATGAGTGACTGAGCAGCAGCAGCATTCAGAACAAATAAAAGAGTAAATAAAACAAAATTCAGTTTCATATTAGTGGCCATTACTTTTCGATTAGTTATGTTTTAAGAATTATAGCTTTATATTTATGTTTTTGATTTTAGATATTGTAACTTAAAGTATCATTACCATTAGGTTAATTTTACTTTATGATGCGATCTATAATTTAAATACATATTCATTATACAGCCATGTCACAATATCCAAAAGCCAAGTTTATCCTAAGTGCAAATCATCCTAAGCAATTTGTAGGTGATTTAGGCGCAGAAGTTGCATTTTCTGGGCGTTCAAATTCTGGTAAATCCAGCGCAATTAATGTGATTGTGAATATACGACAATTTGCCAGAACCAGTAAAACACCAGGCCGAACGCAACTCATAAATTTTTTTAATTTAACTGAAGAGACTCGCATAGTGGATTTGCCTGGCTATGGTTTTGCGCGCGTTAATGCGGCAACTAGAGACCACTGGGGTAGATTGCTTTCACATTATTGCGAGAATCGTCAGAGTTTGCGAGGAATTTTCATGATTGTGGATATACGAAGAGGTCTATCTGAGTATGATCGTAATATGCTATTTTTCGCAAAACTACAAAGTACACCTATTCATATACTATTGACTAAAGCGGATAAAGTTAAAAGACGGATAGCAAATGAGACATTAAAAAATATTGAATTGGAGCTGGAGAAATCGGTGACTGCACAGCTTTTTTCTTCATTAAAGAGACAAGGCCTTGATCAAGCACGAAGCGTATTGGAAGATTTTTTGAACATTAAACGGCCAGAAGATAATTAATGGGCCTCATCCCAATTATTCCCTATTCCAGCATCAACTATTAATGGCACTTTTAAGCTAACTGTTGATTCCATAATCCTAGTAATCTCTTGTCTAACTTCTGAGGCTAATTCTGATTTCACTTCTAATACTAATTCATCATGAACTTGCATGATTATTTTTGCTGCAATTTTTTCATCTTTAAGCCATCTATCAACATCAATCATAGCAAGTTTTATTATGTCTGCTGCAGAGCCTTGCATAGGAGCATTGATTGCACTTCGTTCCGCATACTTTCTTCGGAGACCGTTCTTACTATTGATATCAGGCAAGTACAACCTTCGTCCATATAATGTTTCAATATACCCCTGTTCTCTTGCACGCTCTTTTGTCGCATCCATGAAGGATTGAACTTTTGGATATTTTTCAAAGTAAAGATCGATATATTCTTGAGCTTGATGACGACCGATCCCTAATTGCTTAGCTAAGCCAAATGCAGACATGCCATACATTAAGCCAAAATTAATAGCTTTAGCCCATCGTCTTTGCTCCTGAGATACTTTTTCGGCAGCTATACCTAAAACTTCTGCCGCAGTTTTTCTATGAATATCCTCACCTGCTGAGAATGCCAATAAAAGTGATTCATCTGAAGATAGATGAGCCATGATTCTAAGTTCAATTTGAGAATAATCGGCGGCTAAAATACTGTAATTATTTGGAGCAATAAAAGCTTCTCTGATACGTCTTCCCTCAGAAGTCCTTATTGGTATATTTTGAAGATTTGGCGAACTGGATGATAATCGACCGGTAGCTGTAACTGCTTGATGATAAGAAGTATGAATCCTGCCAGTCTCATTTGATATTTGTTGAGGTAATTTCTCAGTATAGGTGTTTCTAAGCTTGTTTAAGCTTCTATGCTCTAAGATAAGTTTTGGTAATTCGTGATTTACGGATAGCTCTTGAAGGACATCTTCTGCTGTTGAGGGTTGCCCTTTTGGTGTTTTTTTAATTATAGGTATTTTCAACTTTTTATAAAGGACTTCTTGGAGTTGTTTTGGCGAGCTTAAGTTAAATTCCATATTAGCTATTTTATGGGCATTATCTTCAAGATTATTCAGTGATTTTAACAGCTCATCACTCTGTTTTTTAAGCATTATTTTATTAATCAATACACCGTTTTCTTCTATTTCGAAAAGGATTGGGATCAGAGGTTTTTCAATTTTTTCGTAGAGATTTTTAAGCGAAGGATTCTTATTAATTTCTCCCCAGAGATGATTATGCAAACAAAGTGTTACATCAGCATCTTCAGCAGCATAAGATGTCGCAGTTTCTATGTTTATTTGGTTGAATGTTATTTGTTTGGCCCCTTTACCTGCTACATCCTCAAAGAGTGTTGTCTCTCTATGTAAATAATATTTCGCTACTGAATTCATGCCATGACGTGTAGCTACACTATTTAAAATGTATGATTCAAGCATAGAGTCAAATTCCATCCCCTTTAGGATAATTCCATAACGAGCAAATATATGAGCATCAAATTTTAAATGATGACCAATTTTTTTTATTTCTTCATCCTCTAAAAGAGGTTTGAGTATGCTTAGTGTTTCTTTTATTTTTAGTTGTATTGGAGCATCTGGGTAATCATGAGCTAAGGGGATGTAAACAGCCTCATTTTCATTCACTGAAAGAGATATTCCTACTAGATCAGCTTCAATATAATTTAAACTGTTAGTTTCTGTATCAATAGCGAATAATTTTGTTTGACTGCAACGATCCACCCATTCCATCAAATCGCTTTCATTTAAAATACTTTTGTAATTGGTCTTATTTTGCTTTGATGTTGTTTTTTTTGGAGTCTCACTAAGCTGTGAGTAGAATGTTTTGAGTTCCAGCTCTTTATAAATGGATTTTAGTTTTTCTATATCTTTTGTTGTTATTTTTAGATTACCTGGCTTTAATCCAAGATTTAGATTTTGGTCGATCGTTACTAATTTTTTTGATAAAGGAAGTTGGTTTATATTGTTTCGCAGTTTTTCACCAATTTTCCCGCTTATTTCATGGGATTTATCAATAATATTTTCTAATGTATCGTATTTATTCAGCCATTTACTAGCAGTTTTTGCGCCAACATTTGGTATACCTGGGATATTGTCAGCTTTATCTCCCATAAGGGTGAGGTAATCGATAATTTGCTCTGGATAGACATCAAATTTTAGTTTCACTCCATTTCGATCTAGTTTCTGATCATTCATGGTATTGATTAGAGTAATATTTTGATCAACTAGCTGAGCCATATCTTTGTCACCAGTGGAAATAATTACCTGCATATTATTTGCCGCGGCTTCTTTGCTTAAAGTTCCGATTACATCATCAGCTTCAACATTTTGTACCATTATAAGCGGAAGTCCCATAGCTTTTATGATTTCATGTATTGGCTCTATTTGTGGCCTAAGATCGTCCGGCATTGAGGGTCTGTTGGCTTTGTAATCAGAATACAGATCATTTCTAAATGTTTTTCCTGGCGCATCAAAGATTACAACAAAATATTCTGTTACTTGTTCATGTAATAATTTATTGATCATATTTATTACGCCATAAATCGCTCCAGTTGGATGTCCTTTAGAGTTCGTTAAAGGTGGTAACGCATGAAAAGCGCGATACAGATATGAAGATCCATCAACCAGAACAAGCTTATCGTTATCCATTTTTATTTACCGAATTTTTATTTAGTGAATCTTAATTTGATTATTTTTATATATTAAAGTTTAGTCTTGCTGATGGCTTTTCATCAGGAAGGATCAAAGGACCTTTTTGCCCGCAACCTTCAATCAGAAAAAGAATGATAAGGAACCCTATAAAGTTATGTTTGAGATATTTTTTGTTCATGTAACTGCCTTTGTTTCAACCTTTATATTAATGATATATTAATTATTGGCTTATTTTATATTTCATATTCGTATAATAGATTATCATCTATCTTCGATAGTGCACTCTTCTCTCTAAGGATGTTCGAAATTGAATAACAATGAGGCAATAGAAAAAGAAATAAATGGCACTCCCACCGCAACTGTAATTTGGTTGCATGGTCTTGGTGCAGATGGGAGTGATTTTGAACCAATTGTACCCCAATTAGAAATCCCAAAAAATCTTGGCTTGCGTTTTATTTTCCCTCATGCACCACTTCGATCTATTACTATTAATGGGGGCATGACTATGCGCGCTTGGTATGACGTCATGAGTCTTGATAGAGAAGGAACTCAAGATGAGGAAGGAATTAGGCAAAGTACTTTAATGCTAGAATCCTTAATTGAACGAGAAAATAAAAGAGGCATTAAATCAAGAAGAATTATTATTGCTGGTTTCTCTCAAGGTGGCGCTATTGCTTTGCATACAGCTTTAAGATATCCGAAAAAACTAGGTGGATTACTCGCCTTATCGACATATTTACCACTTGAATCGACTCTGAATAGCGAAGTTATTGAGAACGATAAATCTCAACCTAGAGATTTACCAATATTTTTAGCACACGGTCAATATGATCCAGTTATTCCTTTTGATTCTGGGAAACTGTCACGACTGATCCTTGAGGAAATGAAGTATTCAGTGTTATGGAATGAATACCCCATAGACCATTCTGTCTCTCAAAATGAGATTAAAGATATCGGTTTATGGTTATCAAAAAATTTAATTATTTAATTATTTGTTTGATTAATTAATACTCATTTCTAATCCATCCATCAATAAGAGCTCGTGAAATGGATAATGTTGGTGGTAATTTAATACGTCCAGAAGTAAGTTCGTCTCTTGAAAACCATTTCGCTTGTTCTAATTCATTGTCATTTAATTTAATTTCATTTGAGAGTGCAACCGCGGTGAAACCAAGCATTAAGGAGGAGGGGAATGGCCATGGTTGTGAGCTATGGTATTTAATGTTATCAACTTTAATATTGGTTTCTTCGAAAACTTCTCTAATTACCGCATCCTCGAGACTCTCAGCAGGTTCCACGAATCCTGCAATAGTTGAGAACTGTAGATGAGGCCAGTTTTTTGGACGACCGAGCAAGCATCGGTTCTGATCTATAACTAAAACGATTATAGCAGGGTCCAATCTTGGGAATATTTGATATTCACATTTCATACTGTCACATTTTCTTGTTTGACCTTGAAGATATTGCCTAGTTTTTGCCCCACATTTCTTGCAAAATTTATTAATCTTATGCCAATTTATTAAGGCCGTTGCTTTTGCAGCAATATGAGATTCTTCAACGGAAAGATTAGCCGCTAACATTCTCAAATTAGAGAAATGACCAATTTTCTTTAATAGTAATGATTGTTTTTCATTTATTTCACAGGCAAAAATAAAATTATTATTAAACTCACCAAGAAAAACATGAGCTTTAATGGTGAAGTATTTTTTTGCTTCAGCCGCTTTAAAAAATAAAATTGTTTTGGAATCATTTGATGATAGGCACTGACCTTTTAGGATAAAAATAAACCGATGATTGTTATTATTTAAGGTAACTTCATTATTAATCTTATCTTTGTATGGATGAGGTTGATGCAAATAATTTCCAGAAAATACATGTTTTTTAATAGTCTTTTCCTCGTTTCTTGTGAGTATTTATTTTAATAGGTGATATCAAGTGTAGTTTAACTTAAATATTTTTATCATGGGCTCAAATACGATAAATATGATGAGCCATTATTTACATTTTTCAGAGTAGGGTAAAATAATTTAATTATTGATTAATCTTGATGAAGACAAAGCGGTTACGCTCTAATATTTTTGTTAACGTCATATCATAACAATAGAGCAATATGCGATAATTACCATATGTCAGCACTCATAATAAAAAATCTAGCCAAAACCTATGCAAATGGGTTCACGGCTTTAAAAGGAATTAATTTGAAGGTTGATGTAGGTGGGTTTTATTCTCTCCTCGGACCAAATGGAGCTGGTAAAACGACGGCAATTCGAATTGTTTGTTCTTTAGTTGAGAAAACTTCAGGCAATATTGAGGTATTTGGCTATAATTTAGCTACTCATCCTGAGTCAGTTAAAATGCATATTGGAATGGTACCCCAAGAAGTGAATTTCAATACATTTGATACACCATTAAACATTCTGGTAAATCAAGCTGGCTTTTATGGGATTAAAAGAAGTATTGCCCTGCAAAGAGCAAAGAAGTATCTCGGTGAATTAAAATTATGGGATAAAAGAGATGATATCTCTAGAACTTTATCCGGTGGTATGAAGAGAAGATTAATGATAGCCAGAGCACTCATTCATGAGCCAGAATTGTTAATACTAGATGAGCCAACAGCTGGAGTAGACATAGAAATAAGGCGTTCAATGTGGAAATTTTTAAAAAATATTAATGCAAATGGAACAACTATTATCCTTACTACTCATTATCTCGAGGAGGCCGAGAATCTATGTCGGAATGTAGCCATTATTGACGAAGGTATGATTATAGAAGATACCCGTATGGGCGAATTATTGAGGCAGCTTAAGCAAGAAACTTTTGTTTTGAATTTAGAGAATGAATTAACTGAAGACCCTAATCTAAATGGATTTACTTATTCAATGATGGGTAAAAATGTCTTAGAGATATTGGTGGACGAGGACCATGGAATTAATGGCTTATTTGAGTTATTGAATAAAGAAAATATTAAAGTATCAAGCCTTCGAAATAAATCTAATCGACTCGAAGAGTTATTTATGAGACTTGTTGACTCAAAAAAAGATATTTCTGAGGAACACTCATAACATGAATCTTAATTTAAACATGATTGCATTTTATACAATTGTTAGAAAAGAAGTTATTCGTGTGTTACGAATTTGGATACAAACTATTGTGCCACCAGCAATTACCATGACACTGTATTTCGTGATTTTTGGTAATCTAATTGGCTCCCGAGTGGGTGTTATGGGTGGTTACAGTTATATGCAATTTATTGCCCCTGGTATAATTATGATGTCGGTTATAACTAATTCATATGGGAATGTTGTATCTTCTTTTTTTGGAGCTAAATATGGAGGCCATATAGAAGAAATGTTAGTTTCGCCTATGTCTAATGCCACTATTATTCTTGGGCATATCGCCGGTGGAGTTTTGCGTGGATTGCTCGTGGGTGCAATGGTAACGATCATTGCATTAAGCTTCACGAAATTGGAGTTAAAACATCCGCTAATAACATTTTCAATAGTTTTCTTGTCTTCTGTGGTATTTGCAATGGCAGGATTTATCAATGCTTTATATGCTAAGAAATTTGATGATATAGCCATTATTCCTACATTTATTATTACTCCTCTGACTTATTTAGGCGGAGTGTTTTATTCCATTAATTTACTTCCTGATTTTTGGCAATTCGCAAGCAAATTTAACCCAATTTTATATATGGTAAATGCATTTCGTTATGGAATTCTAGGAACCTCTGATATTGATATCAGCTATGCTTATATAGTGGTATGCGCATTTATAGTGATTTTATTCACACTCAGTTTTGTATTGTTGAAGCGTGGTGTTGGAATAAGGGATTAAAAGTTAGTCACTTAATCAGGCTGAGTTTGGATTCCTATCACAATAGCTCCTAGTCCCACATGAACGCCGATAGCAGAACCAAGTTCTGTTATTTTACATTCAGCAGCTTCTGGGAGATCAAGCGTAAAATAAGATTTTAGTAATTCAGCTTTATCTAGAGCACAAGCATGGCCTATTGATATTGTGAATTTTTTGTCTTTATTGTGGCGCTTACTTATAAATTTTGAAAATTTTCTTAACACATCTTTTTTGCCAAATAAGAAATGTTTAGTTTTTATATTTCCGTCTGGAGTTGTTTGTAAAATTGGCGTTAGTCGCATTATTTCTGCAATCAATTTTATTGAATTTGGGACACGACCACCTCGAACTGCATATTGCAAACTTGGAGTAATTCCATATGTTTTGGTGTGTGTTCTTATTTCTTTT
>TARA_B110000438_G_scaffold45997_1_pt1 | contig 34761 bp, 33 predicted proteins | sample TARA_B110000438 | Tara Oceans TARA_B110000438 (sample SAMEA4398413) | marine metagenome | biome: Polar Biome; feature: [MES] marine water layer (ENVO:01000295) within the mesopelagic zone...; material: water (ENVO:00002006), including particulate matter (ENVO:01000060) such as...... | reverse complement strand
CATCACCACTTCTAATTGTGCGATTACGCCCTCCTGCTCTATTGGTTGCCTCTAGAATTGATACCGTGTAGCCTAATTTTTGCAACTCATAAGCACTAGACATTCCAGCAATCCCAGCGCCAAGAATCACCACAGATTTTCCAATACCAATTCCTGAATTCCAATCACTTGGTCGAGGAGACTTTAGGTTGCTACTTGGGTTATCTACAACACTTACCGGGTTGGTAATACCTGTAGATCCTGACGCTGGACCTGCCGAAGATGAACCGCACCCACTTATACCAAGGCCTAATCCCATTGCAGTCATTGTTCTCAACATCGCCGCACTTCCGACAGTTTTCCCAATATTTTCAAGGAATTCTCGACGTGCTATGGTTTTCTTTTTATTCATTCTTTTAATTTATACTCGCAATCTATATCCTGTTTTAAAAATTAACCAAATCAATATTAAACAAATCAATAAAAATACTCCTATCATTGCAATACTAACATAGACACTCACATCAGCATTTTCATAGAAACTCCATCGAAAGCCACTGATTAGATATACCACAGGATTCAATAATGTAACTTTTTGCCAAAAAGGAGGCAGCATTGATATAGAGTAAAAACTGCCGCCAAGAAAAGCAAGTGGAGTAATTATCAAAGCAGGCGCAATTGCTAATTTTTCCCAATTATCGGCCCATATTCCTAAAATAAAACCCAACAAACTAAAACTTATTGCAGTCAATACTAAAAAAGCAAACATCCAAACTGGATGAGCGACTTGGATCGGTACAAATAAATTTGCTGTTAGAAGTATAATGATTCCAACAATAATAGATTTAGATGCCGCCGCACCCACATACCCAAGAGTAATTTCAACATAAGATACCGGTGCGGATAAGACTTCGTAGATTGATCCTGAAAATTTTGGGAAATAAATCCCAAATGAAGCATTTGAAACGCTCTCAGTGAGAATTGATAGCATGATTAGTCCAGGCACAATAAAAGAACCGTAACTAACCCCATCAATTTCTGTAATTCTTGAGCCAATCGCGGCGCCAAAAACCACAAAGTACAATGTAGTCGAAATGACTGGTGAAACAATACTTTGAAATAAAGTACGACGCATACGCGACATTTCGAAAATATAAATAGCTTTAATTGCTGGATAATTCATTTGGCTTCCGCTTAACAAGATCCACAAAGATCTCTTCGAGAGAGCTCTCTTTAGTGTCAAGATCATAATATGAAATATTTAGATTTGAAAGTAGTTCTAGTAGAGAAGATATACCAAAATCATCCGCTTTATCATAGGTACAAATTAATTGTTTTTTGTTCGCAGATAACTCAATCTGATAATTCATAAGCTCTTTAGGAATCTCTTCCAAAGAGTTAATTAAATTTACTTGCAGGTGCTTCTTCCCTAATTCCAACATTAGGCTTTCTTTGTCTTTTACTAAAATCAGTTCACCTTGATTGATTATTCCTATTCTATCGGCAATCTGCTCTGCTTCTTCAATGTAATGCGTGGTCAATATAATTGTTACGCCTTCTTTTTTTAATTGCTTAACCACTTCCCACATATCTTGTCTTAATTCAACATCTACCCCTGCTGTGGGTTCATCCAAGAAAATTATTTTAGGTTCATGAGCTAAGGCCTTTGCGATTAATACACGACGTTTCATTCCGCCAGATAACGTAAGAATAGTGTTATCTTTTTTTTCCCATAACGACAAAGATCTTAAGACTTTTTCTATATAAGCAGCATCTTCTTGTTTGCCAAAAAGACCGCGACTGAAACTGACCGTACTCCATACTGTTTCAAATGTTTCTGAAGTTAACTCTTGAGGAACAAGGCCAATCATAGAACGCGTTTCACGGAAATCTTTAATAATATCTAAGCCTGCAACTTTAACCTCTCCGTGGTGAATATTAACAATACCACAAATCATATTAATCAATGTGGTTTTACCAGCACCATTCGGACCCAATAAAGCAAAGATTTCACCCTTATTTATATCTAAATTGATTGCATTTAAAGCTTGAAAACCATCCTCATAAACTTTGGAGAGTTTGCTGATATTTATTATTGAATTCATGGTCGATATAATACGTTAAATCAACTCAATCCATCAGAAAAAATTACAAAGAATTGGCAAGTCACTCATATTTCAATATGATGCTATCTAATATTTTGAAAAAATTAATTGAAAATCAAAAGATTTACACAACAAGGTGAAAATATGTCTGTTAAACCCATAATATTGTTAGTTACTTCTTTCTTTCTTGCTTTTACGATGCAAATATCTTTTTCAGCTGATCAAGAGCATGAAATAAAACTTACATTCTTAGGTACAGGCGCTCCAAGACCGTCTGCTAAGCGATATGGACCATCTATTCTGGTCGAAGCAGGAGAATACAAAATACTTGTGGATGCTGGACCCGGTATGCGCGAACGAATCTTTGAAGCTGGCGGTTTCGAGTTATTAACAGACATCCATCATGTATTAATTACTCACCTACACTATGACCATACAATTGAACTTCCAAATCTTTGGTTAACTGGCTGGCTTTTTGGAAGAAAGACCAATATGAAAGTATATGGTCCAGAAGGAACCACTGAACTCATGAATCATTTTGAAGATGCTTATGATTGGGATCTTCGTTATCGCTATATGACAAACGTTCATAAAGAAGGCTCTGATCTGATTACTACTGATGTGGATCCAGGGGTATTTTTTAATGAAAATGGACTAAAAATTACCGCCTTTAATGTCGCTCACCTTCCGATCAATATCGAAACAGAGGAATTGCTTGGTCTTGAAGGTGCCACATATGGTTATCGCATTGATTACAAAGGTCGATCCGTGGTGTTCTCAGGGGACACTCGATCTCTTCCCGGTAGTGAGATTATCGACATAAGCAAAGGAGTAGATGTATTGGTACATGAAACACAGATACCATACCCAGGAGCCACAAAAGAAGCGCTACTCGCTAATGTCAGCATGTCTGTCCATTCTACTCCGGCACAAGTTGCACATGTATTCAATCAGGCACGACCCAGAATGGGAATATATTCACATATCATTCCTCCTGAAACTACCCGAGATAAGCTTCTTGGCATGACTGATTATGATGGAATAATGGAAGTGGCCGAAGATTTAATGACTCTGATGATTGGTGAGGAAATAACCATAGGTAAAGCAAAAAATGAAGGAAATACAATCTTTCTTGAGGCTGATGCTGTGGACGATTAAAGCTCATCGTATTTGCTAAAAGATTCAACTTTGGAGAAAAAAATTACCAATCAAATTCCAATTATTGATATTGGAAAATTGCAATCCAATGAAACTCAAGATCATGAGGAAATTGCCGACAACTTCATAAAAGCCTATTCGACCGTTGGTTTTAGTTACGTCGTCAATCATAATATTGATCAGAGAATTATCGATGATGTATTTATAGCCTCAAAAGAGTTTCATTCGTTACCCAAAAAAGAGAAACAAAAAATTGAATTAAATCATTTGCATCGTGGATTTATTCCAATCAATTCATCAACCGAACCTAGTTCGGATTTAGCAAATACAATAATACCCAATCAAAGTGAATCTTTTATTATGATGCGTGACGCACAAAAAGATGATTTAGAGGTTATAAACAATACTTATTTAGCAGGGCCAAATATTTGGCCAGAAAACTTAATCCACTTCAAAGAACGTACCATTCGATACGCAGAAGCAATGACTGAATTATGTGCGAAGCTCACCTCCATTATTACTAAAGGAATTGGTATCACTCGGTCTGAATATATTTCCTTATTCGAGGTACCTACTATTTGGTTGAGGTTACTTTACTATCCATCTCAATCGCAAAGCTCTTATGACAATACTTTTGGATCTGCCCCTCATCGTGATTTTGGTGGCATAACGATTCTTTCGCAGGATCAGATCGGTGGATTACAAGTAAAAACACGATCCGGAGACTGGCTTGATGCTCCTGAAATACCTGGCACTTTCGTTGTAAATGTTGGAAATATGTTACATAGATTAAGTAATGGTTTTTTAATGTCTACCCCACATCGCGTCATAAATAAATCAAATAAGGAACGCTATTCATGCCCTTTCTTTTTTGATCCCAATGTAAACGCAACTATTAAACCTCTTGGGAATCATGTGAATAAAAAAAATCCAGCAAAATTCAATCCGATGATATATGGTGATTATTTAAAAAATGAGTTATCCACAACTTATAATCAACATAAAGATTAACCTATGAGTAATGACGCCTATACAACTTGGTCAAATAGACCCGCTTTTCTATTAGCGACAGTTGGTGGCGCTGTAGGCCTAGGAAATCTTTGGCGATTCCCTTATATTGCTGGTGAGAACGGCGGTGGTGGTTTTGTTTTAATCTATTTAGCCTTTGTTTTTTTACTCGGTTTACCCATCCTATCTAGCGAATTACTTATTGGCAGAAAATGTCATAAAAGTCCCTTGAATTCAATGAGAGAGCTTGTAAGTTCTCACAATGCGAATTCGTTATGGAAATCTATCGGTTGGATGAGTGTTTTATTGCCTTTCTTAGGGTTCAGTTATTATGTCGTGGTTTGTGCCTGGGCAATTGACTATCTGTACCTGGCTTTAATGAATTCATTTAATATGATTGATGGTAATAGTTCGGCACAACTCTTTAGTGAACGTACGAGCCATTCAACATTACAGATCTTTCTTAGCGGTTTATTCATTTCAATGACTGTTTGGGTTATTGCTAAAGGCGTGAATAACGGAATCGCTAAAATGTCTAAAATTTTAATGCCATTATTATTCGTGTTGATCATAATTTTAGTGATCTACGGTATGATTCAAGGCGAATTCCTAAAAGCAGTGGAATTCCTCTTTAAGCCAGATTTTAGTAAAATTAATGGTCAATCAGTTTTGATGGCTCTTGGTCAGGCATTATTTTCCCTCGCAATAGGAACAGGTCTAATTATGACCTACGGTGCATATATGCCAAATGATTACTCAATTAAAGAATCCGCTGCAATTGTCTGCATCGGAGATACTCTGATCGCTCTGTTAGCAGGTTTAGCTATTTTCCCAATCGTATTTGCAAATAATCTAAATCCAGGTGAAGGCCCTAGTCTAATTTTTATCACCTTGCCGATTGCTTTTGGTAATATGCCTGGTGGCCATCTGATAGGTATTGTATTTTTTGTGCTATTAATTTTCGCCGCTTATACATCCACGATGGGAATGTTGGAACCAATAGTTTCTTGGCTTGAAGAAAAATACCCCGGTAAGCGAAGACTCTTAAGTATTATTGCAGGTTTCACAATCTGGGTATTTGCTCTTGGATCAGTATTATCTTTCAGTACCATGGCCGATATCAAACCATTATCTTTTCTTAATATTGATCAAAATTTCTTTGGCATTATTGATTTTACTGTCGCTAATTTACTTCTCCCGATCAATGCATTATTGATTGCAACTTTTTCTGGATGGGTAATAAAAAATTCAGTCCTAGAAGAACAATTTTCTCAAGATACCTCTAACTGGCGAATCTACTGGCGCTTTACCAATCGGTTTATCGCGCCAATCGCAATTGGAATAGTATTGATTGATCTGCTTTTTAACTAATTAGGCTGTTAAAGAACAGCTCGTTTTTCATAATTCCCGGGCAATGCAATCTCAAGTAGCTCAAGATCACTGGATGACTCTATAAAGCGAAAAGTGGTATTAATTGGAATAGAGCATGCATCTCCTTCTTCTAAACTCAATGGTTGCTCTTTAATTTCAATAGATATACTTCCAGATAGAACTACTAAAAAGAGAAATTCAGCATTATGTGTCATCATTTGATGATCGATCTCATCAGAGGGAGTTAATGCATTAACTGTCGCCTCACCATCAGTAGCGTCATGAATACCAGTATCCCTGACATTAAACCCGTCCTTACGAGTGAATATTTCTAAGGCTTCACTTTTTTTATGAAAAACAAACTTTTGACCGTTAAATTTCCGATCTGATCGAATAGTCGATGTAGGTAGCTCCATGGCGTGATCAACTAACGTTTTATGCTCAGCTGGACAGCCAATCTCAATCACTTCGAAATGATCAGAGCATTCGAGTACCTGATGTCTGATATGAGGGGGCTGAAGAACACAATCACCAGCATTCATTATAAATGGCTCCCCTTGATCTTCATAAACAGCTTTAACCCAACCCTTGTAACAATAAATCATTTGAAAACGAATATGATGATGATGCACATAGTCAGGAACTGGACCGCCCTCAATAATGCGAATGTGTGAAGCTATAAAGCGACCACCTAAACGATTAGGTATCAGATCTCGATATTGCATACCAGCTCGGCCATCAACCCATTCACTTCCATCTCCTATTCGCTGAATAACCATCTTTTCATAGAGAGGGGGCATAACTAAATCATCGTCACATTTTATTTCATTGCGTTTAAAATATAATTGAGTTCCATTGGGTGCTTTTAACATGTCTTCACTTCTCGATAAGAAATAATCATCATCACTTATCAGATGAATTGAGAGACCGGTATCAATATCACTTTTTTGTAGACGAATTGTCAGACCATAACCCAATAATATCGCGGTACGCGGAGAATCAGCTGGAAAAATCATCGTTAGTTTAAAACCAACTTTTTCAGTAAAAAAAACCAAATTTTTAGTAAAATCTTTACAGTTTAATAAGATCTCTGCTGAAAATATTGCATTAGCATCAATCATCAAAATCTCCTGCTAAATTTATATGTGATTGAATCGTGCTTCATTAAAAAATAATTTATGTATTTTCTGCTGCCAATATTTCTGTATCGAGTTCTTCGACTGTCAAAATACGCCCCGTGATAACTCCTGCCATCATCGAGCCATTCACATTCAATGCGGTCCTCGCCATATCAATAAGCGGTTCTATTGATATCAATAGCGCTACCAAAACGACTGGGAAGCCCATTGCAGGTAATACCACTAATGCTGCAAATGTAGCGCCACCTCCTACCCCCGCTATTCCAAATGAACTAATGGTAACAATCATCACTAGTGTCATAATAAACATAGGATCCATCGGGTTAACACCCATTGAAGGGGCGATCATTGCTGCTAACATTGCAGGATATATTCCAGCACAACCATTTTGACCAATTGTTGAACCTAGTGTTGCAGAGAGGTTAGCAATCGCCTGAGGGACATGTAATTTTTCTACCTGCGTCTCAACATTCAATGGAATGGTCGCAGCAGAGCTCCTGGAAGTAAATGCAAAGGTCAGCACAGGCCAGATATTCTTGAAATATTGGAGAACATTTACACCATTCATTCTTAGGAGTAAAGCATGCACTAAGAACATGAGAGCAATCGCTACATAGGATGCCAATACAAAATTTATCAAATCAAGAATATCACCAACATTTGATCCGGCAACTACTTTAGTCATCAAAGCTAGAATACCATATGGGGTCAGTAACATAATCATACGAACAAGCTTCATGATAATGGCTTGCGCTGTTTCTACAAAAGAGATAATAGGTGCAGCCCTCTCCTGATCTTCTTTTGCTACCATTAATGCCGCGATACCAAAAAGAATCCCAAAGATAACCACAGCAATTACTGAAGTTGGTCTAGCTCCAGTCAGGTCTGAAAAAATATTAGAAGGAACAAATCGCACCAACATATCCGCCAAACCCAAACTAGCAATTGATTCTTGTCGAGATATCAATGAATCAGCTCGAGAAAGCTCTCTTGCTCCTTCAGTCAATCCATCCATCGATAAACCAAATAGATTAGAAATACCCACACCCACTAGGGCTGAGAGCATTGTTGTTCCTAATAATATCAATACTACAGAAAAACCAACCTTACCTAATGAGGCTAAATCTCTCATTTTAACGACTGCTGCGATCATCATCGTTAATACTAACGGCATAATCACCATTCGCAGTAAATTCACATAACTGGAACCAATTACGTTAGTCCATACAAGCGTATCTTGTATAATTTCATTTCTACCGGCATACAAAAACTGCAAAGCTAGACCAAAAAATACTCCGAGAGCCAATCCAATAAGGATTTGTTTTGATAAAGTTAAACCAGATTTCATTTGACGTGCAATGAAGAGTATCAATATGGCGAAAACGAAGACATTGAACATAACTGCTAACATAATTTTCTCCTGAATGAGGGCTTATCTAAACACGTTATTCGCAGTAGTTAAAGTATACTTGATCTAGTTTTTACTTATTGCGACACAGCCATGAAGAAATGGTGATAAGATTCTGTCAAAATAGTGCAATAAAAAACATGATGGAGATAATAAAAAATGCCTGTTTTACCTGATTTTAAGTTGGAGACATTTTTCTCAAAATGGGAATTCAATGCTAAATATCATATGTGCGCATCAGATATGGAATCGATGACACTGCAAGATTTACTAAATTTAGGTACTGAGCAAGATAAAGAAGACTGGAATCAATTAAACTTCAAATATATTGAAACCTACGGATCTCCAAAATTAAGGTCGGCAGTGGCTAATAGTTATTCAAAACTATCATCAGAAAATATTTTAGCTTTTGCCGGGGCAGAAGAAGGTCTATATGTGGCTATGCATTGTATTCTCAAAAAAGACGATCACGCCATCATCATTACACCAAATTACCAATCGTCCGAAACTATTCCTGCTTCAATTTGTGATGTATCGGGAATAGGTCTCGAAGCAAATAATAATTGGAATCTAGATGTACAAAAAATCAAAGATGCCATTCGACCAAACACGCGTTTAATTTCAATTAATTTCCCGCATAATCCAACCGGTAAAGTCATTTCAAAACAAACACTCAATGACTTAATTGACATAGTAAGACAACGAGGAATTTATTTATTTAGCGATGAAGTGTATCGACTGATGGAGAGAAATAATAACATAAGATTACCGCAAGTAGCTGATTTATATGAAAAAGGCTTATCTTTAAATGTAATGTCAAAGTCCTATGGGTTACCTGGCTTACGAATTGGCTGGATAGCTTCTCAAGATCTTAATTTATTACATCAAATGGAAAAAATGAAACACTATCTATCAATCTGCAACTCTTCACCCAGTGAATTTCTAGCAGTAATTGCTTTACAAGCAAGCGCTGATATCTTGTCTCGCAATCATAAAATTATCGACGATAATTTAAAATTACTTAATCCATTTTTTGCTCAAAATAGAGATCTATTTGAATGGAATGAACCCGATGGAGGGTGCATCGGTTATCCGAAATATCTTGGCTCTGAAGGAGTAATGGCATTTTGTGAACGTCTAATTAAAGAGCACGGTATTATGTTGTTACCAGGAAGTATTTATGATTCCGCTAATGGACCATCACCCAGCAATCATTTCAGAATTGGTTACGGACGAAAAGCTATGAAAGAAGGGCTTAGGAAATTTCAAGAAGTTCTGGCTAGTTGATCTAGAAAAACTAATCCGCTCTGGGAACTCTTATACGATCAACTAAATCGAATACTTCTTGTGGCGGTTTTTCTGTCATATGAGAAATACCGATAGCAACCAGTGCATTTAATAACATACCAATAACACCAATTCCTTCTGGAGATATTCCAAACAGCCAATTTGAAGCAATATTCTCACCCCAGGGCGATCCCATCCACTTCAAGAATAAACCTTTGAAATACTCAATATATCCATAAGTAAAAAACAGTCCAGCAAGCATGCCAGCTATAGCTCCATATTTATTTATTCTCTTATAAAATATACCTAAGAATATTACTGGAAATAATGAGGCTGCAGCTAAGCCAAATGCAAAAGCAACAACTTCTGCAACCCAACCAGGTGGGTCAAAACCTAAATAACCTGCAATCAAAATAGCCACAGCCGCTGCTATTCTGCCAACAATTAATTCATTTTTTTCTGAAATATTCGGATTAATTACACCTTTAACAATATCATGCGAAATAGATGATGAGATGACAAGCAGCAGGCCAGCAGCTGTTGAAAGGGCTGCCGCTATACCTCCTGCGGCAACCAGCGCAATAACCCAATTCGGTAATCCAGCTATTTCTGGATTCGCTAAGACTATGATGTCACGATCAACTGTTAACTCATTACCTTGCCACCCATAATCCGATGCTTTATCAATAAATTCCGGGTTCTGATCATTATAAAATTGAATCCTGCCATCATTGTTTTTGTCTTCAAATTCCACCAAACCAGTTTGCTGCCATCTAATCATCCAATCAGGACGATTTTCATACAATAGATTGCCTTCTGAGGTTCCAATCTCACCAGGTTGAACAGTATTCATAAGATTATAACGGGCCATTGAGCCAACTGCTGGTGCAGTTGTATATAGAATTGCAATAAACAATAAAGCAAATCCAGCTGATGTGCGTGCATCCTTAACAGTGGGTACAGTGAAAAACCTAACAATGACATGCGGTAAACCCGCTGTACCAACCATCAAAGCTAAGGTAATACAAAAAATATCCGTTTTACTTTTCAGTCCCGAAGTATACTCATTAAAGCCCAACGCTATGACAATCTCATCCAATTTATCCAATAATCCAAAACTCGTTCCACTAATATTACTCCCAAATGCCAGCTGAGGAATGGGGTTATCCGTTATTTGAAGTGCAATAAATATCGCCGGGACTGTATAGGCAAAAATCAACACACAATATTGAGCAACTTGGGTATAAGTAATACCTTTCATGCCTCCTAAAACCGCATAAACAAATACCACACTCATACCAATCAATAATCCAACTGAAACATCCACTTCAAGAAAACGAGAAAATACTATTCCTACACCTCGCATTTGACCAGCAACATAAGTAAAAGAGATAAAAATGAGGCACAGAACTGCCACAATCTTAGCTGTTTTAGAGTAATAGCGTTCACCAATAAATTCTGGAACCGTGAATTTGCCAAATTTGCGTAAATAAGGAGCAATAAATAGAGCTAACAGAACGTAACCACCCGTCCACCCCATAAGATAAACTGAAGCATCATAACCAGAAAAAGCAATAAGCCCTGCCATAGAGATAAATGAGGCAGCGCTCATCCAATCTGCTGCAGTAGCCATCCCATTGGCAAGAGGTGAAACAGCCTTTCCAGCTATATAAAACTCACCAGTCGTGCCGGCACGAGACCAAATAGCAATCGCTATGTAAAGTACGAATGTAGCTCCAACTATAAGATATGTGAGTGTCTTTAGATCCATGATTGGTATTTATTCCTCATTCACATCAAACTCTCTATCGATTTTATTCATACTCCAGGCATAGTAAAAGATCAGACACACAAATACATAAATGGAACCTTGCTGTGCAAACCAGAAACCCAATTTAAAGCCTCCGATATGAATCTCATTCAAATAATCAACAAATAGAATGCCCATACCATATGAAGAGAAGAACCAAATCAACATACATCTCAAGAGCAATTTTAGATTTGCACTCCAGTAATCGGTGTGGCGATAATTATTCATGATAAAGTAAGCCTTTAAAATAGTTATGAGTAATTTAGCAGACTAATCAATATTATTCACGACAGAATCAATCAAAAAATGGATTCGAAATGATGATAAAGACAAAACCAAGAAAAAAATTTATTACAGTGAATAATAAAAAAATGGCGTATATCGAGATGGGTCATGGCGATCCTATTGTATTCCAACATGGCAATCCAACTTCATCTTATTTATGGCGAAATATTATGCCTCATCTCTCTAAACAAGGACGCTGTATAGCAATAGATTTGATAGGCATGGGAGATTCTGAAAAATTAGATCAATCCGGGCCAAATAAATATCTTTATGAGGAGCAAAGAGAGTATTTGTTCAAAGCCTGGGAACAATTAGAGGTAAAAAAGAATGTTACTTTAGTGATCCATGATTGGGGCTCAGCATTGGGTTTTGATTGGGCCTTCCTTAACCCTAGTGCCGTGAGGGGAATTGTCTATATGGAGGCACTTGTCAGGCCGGTCAAATGGAGTGAATGGCCTGATTCTGCAACTAATATATTTAAAGCGTTCCGATCCAACGCTGGAGAGGAATTAATCTTAAATAAAAATTTCTTCGTGGAAGGCGTTCTTCCTAATTCTATCATCAGAGAATTAAACCCAGAAGAAATGGCAATTTATCGTGAACCTTTTCTTAGACCAGGTGAAGATCGTCGGCCTACTTTAAGTTGGCCCAGAGAGATTCCCATTGATGGTTCCCCAGGAAATGTTAATAAAATTGTCTCTAGGTATGCCAAATGGCTTGAAAAATCAGATATACCAAAATTATTTATCAATGCTGAACCTGGTTCCATTTTAGTCGGAAAACAACGAGAATATTGTCGAACCTGGAAGAATCAAACAGAAGTAACTGTCCCAGGAAGGCATTTTTTACAGGAAGATTCTGCAAATGAAATCGGAGAAAATATCAGTAAGTGGTTAAGAAAGTTATAAGTAAACAAAAATTTCAATTATTAATAAAAAATTCTACCAAATAGAAAATTTTCTCAACGATATGTTAGTAATTCGTCTGACAAATGCGAAACATCATTAAACTGATCTAATGAGAAGCGTGAACCTGAGAATGTATACTTGGTGATAGATGAATTATAAATACGCCAGTTTAATTCAGCCGCTTTTATCTGTGGAGAATCAAGTGCAGTTTGCACGCTAACACCGATAGGTCCACCGGAGGTAAATACACCTATCAATTCACTTTTTCCTGCCTCCATCATTATGCGCCGCAGCGTATCCCTTACCTTATTACTCCAATCCATCCATGAAATTGATAGCCCAATATCTTCACCATACCCTTGAACCCAATATTCTAAAATTATTTCAAATAATTTTTGAAAGTACCGATGACGATCAGACTCTTCAGTAGCATTATTGCAATTCTCAAAAAGCTCAGCTGCATCTTTGTCACTATCGATCAAATGCTTTCCAAGCGTGGTCATGATTTCCTCAGCAGGATATTCATTCAAACCCAAGTTTGTTTGAAGTTCAGGAAATGGAATTTTCTTTTTCGCATAGAAATTAGCTACGATCTTAGCAGTATCTACTTGTCTAACTAAATCACCAGAAATCACCGTATCAAAAATAATCTCTTTTGATGCTAATTGCTCGCCTAAAACTTTTGCTTGCTGCCTCCCTTTCTCTGAGAGTTGATCATAATTATCTGATAAGAAACTAGCTTGGCCATGCCTAATTAGAAACAAATGACTCATCTTTTACCTTTTTCATGCTGAACATAATTTGAAATAAATCTATCTATCGGTTAATTTTGACCTTAATCTAAGCATAAATTAGTATCAGATTAAACTTATTCTTCCGATTCATATATCAATTAAATAAAGGGCTAACATGATCATAAAGAAAATATGGACGGGCAATGCCTATAGAAATTTTAATTATTTAATTGTCTGTCCTGATACTGGAGAAGCTCTAGCCATTGACCCACTTGATCATCAACAATGCTTAAGCATTGCCAATAACAATCACTGGAATATTACGCAGATTTTAAATACTCATGATCATTGGGATCATATTGGTGGAAATAAGGAAGTTACTGATGCTACTTCCGCAAAAATAATTGCTCATGAAAATGCAAAAGACTTAATTCCCAATATCGATAGAGGAGTAAAGCATGGAGAGATCATCAAAGTAGGTCAATCAATTGAATTAGAGTGCCTGGATACCCCAGGACACACAATGAGTCATATTTGCTTGCTCTCTCATACTGAGACTCCAGCTCTTTTTAGTGGAGATACACTTTTTAATGCAGGTGCAGGCAATTGTCACCATGGAGGAGACCCACAAGAGCTTTATAAAACGTTTGCAGATCAATTGGATAAACTGCCATTGAATACACAAATTTTTCCCGGTCATGACTACCTAGTTAATAACTTAGAATTCACTATTGACAGAGAACCTCAAAATGAATTTGCAAAAAAATTACTACATGAAAACAAAGATAAAGACCCAACAACTATTGTTACTAATATTGAGCAAGAAAAAAATTTCAATGCTTTCTTTCGTCTTCAAAATCCGAGTATTATTGAAAAATTACGCGAATCATTCAATGACCTTGACTCACAACCATCGCCAGAGACAGTTTTTCTCAAGCTTAGAGAATTGAGAAACCACTGGTAAAAGTACCCATAAAAAATACCGAAAAAGGTATATTTTTAATCGAAATCTAACCTGGACTGGATTTCTTTGAGTAATTTTATTTGACTATTGTTGGGGCTTACAATATGCCGAGAGGCGAGCCATAACCAATAAAGAGCATCATATAATCTTTTCTGCATCAATAATTCTTCATACTGATCATTTGTATGACCATCAAAATATTCATCCAAAATAGCTTGCTCCAGAGATTTTTTCAGTCTATGACAACAACTCAGCGAGGCAATATCAAATATTGGGTTATTATCACTCGCGTACTCCCAATCAATTAAGAATAATGGCTTAAATCCAATAATATTCGAAGCTACGACATCATTATGACAACAACATTGTGTTCCAATTGATCCATATTGCTCAATAAATGCTACACATTTTTTTCCAAAATCAATATATTGAAGTTCTGATTGTAAATTAGAAAAATAATTATTTGCTATAACCTTTGGTTCAAAAGGTGAATCGGCTTTTGGTAAGGAATGAGTTTTACGAAAAAGCCGAGCCAATAATTTTAATTTTTCTTGATCCTGAAGATCTTTTTCAACCCATGGTTCTTTATCTATAAATAAAGTAACCAGAATACTATTCACGCTATCTTTAAATATTATTTCAGGAGCAATACCTGCTTTGACGGCATTTTCTAATATCTTTAATTCTCTATTTCGATCAATTTTGAAAGCTTCAGTATGCTTTGCATTGATCCTTAAAACATAAGAATGATTATTTGTTATCAATTTGAATGACTGGTTCGTTAAACCCGTCAATGGTTGAATGGATTTAACTTTATTTGAGATTGTATTTGGCAGTAAAGCCAATAATGTGTCTAATTCCATCAGATCATCTGTTCTTTATAACTGCGTTTCCAGGCCGCCATACCAAAAGGAATAAGCACAATATAAGCAGCAAATAATAATGCAGTGGCTTCCAGATCACGAGACCAATAGATCGCCATGGAAAATAAATCAATTACCAACCAATACCACCAGTTTTCAAGTACTTTGCGAGCTATTAAATACGTCGCCCAGATTGAAAAATAAGTTGTCATAGAGTCCAGGTAAGGATATATAGCATCACTGTATATTGACAAAATATAACCGCTGAAAATGGAAAGTAAGATTATTACTACGCTAGCAAAAAAATGAGTTTTAAAGGTCCATACTGAAATATTCAAACCCGTCACATATCCCTTTTTACCTGACCAAGAGTACCAACCATAAATAGCCATAAGCAAATAAAATACATTTAGCAAGGATTCCATATATAACTTCGCCTCCATGAATAAAAACACATAAATTGAAGTGCTTATGGCTGCACATAACCAGCATAGGATATTTTGACGAATCGCTAGGAGAAGATAGAAGACAGCTAAAATAACGGCGAGAATTTCCATAGTCTTAATATAAAACTAAAAATCTTAATCGGATATAGGGTTATTTAGTATTTTTATAGCAAATACAGCTTTAGCGTGATTTTCGAATGTTTCTTTCACCTCTTGATTCAAAATACCCATTACTACGTCATATTCACCTTTAATTTGAGTGCTCATACTATTAGTTATTACCATTAGTGATGGGTGCTCATTAAGTCGGGAGATAAAATCACTTATAGGTGGAATAAAATTGTTATCTAGAGGATATAGACTGATATCAACTGCTATTTTCATAATGATCAAAACCTCATATCAAAAGTTAACCCAATTTGCCGTGGGTCACCACGTCTTGTATAAACTGCATTTGGAAAATCAGGTGGTTCGTTACCGAAATAAAAACCACGAACCGCAAAATTTTCATTCGTTAAATTCTTACCCCACAACTGAATCGACCAATTTTCTCTCTCGTAACCAATTCGTGCGTTCAATAATTCAAACGCTTTAGATTTTTCATTATGACTGACGTCAAAATAAAACTCATCGCGTGCAGATGCAGACATTATTATGAATATACCTGATGGATAACGATATTCCCAACCAGCACTTAAAGTATATCTTGGCGCATGCGCGGCATCACGATCATTTAAGCTAGCATCAAGACCAGAGTATTGATCAATTTTTGCTTTGAGTAGTCCGCCATTAAAATATAACTCCAATCTTTCAATTGGAACCCAGCGAATCTCTGCCTCCAAACCAACTGACTTACCTTTTGCTGCATTACCTGTAAAGAATACAAATGAGGATGGATCATTCGCATATAGCTGCATAGAAGTCCTTATTTGCTGATCTTCTCGCCGGTTATAAAATAACGAACCATTAATCCTAAGAGCGCCTTCGTTCCATATTGATTTAAATCCAACTTCAATATTTCTTAATGTTTCTTGGTCAAATTTACGCTGAGTATCTGGAACAAGACCTAAGTTAAAACCTCCAGCCTTATAACTTTGAGATAAAGTAATATAACCATTAAGATTATTTGATAAATTATTCATATAGGTCACATCACCGCCAATCATTAATTCATTGGGATCCATATTAAGTTTTCCAGAGTCAGTATAATCAACACTTCTGTTTTCCACTCTTAAACCCAATGTTAGAAGACCTGCTTCACTTACATTGAAATTCATTTGCCCAAATAAAGATGCACTCATGGCTTCGTATTTACTTGTAAAAGAGGTATTTAATGAGTCCTGATAAACATATATAGGATCATCATAAGTTCCAGTATTTTTGGTACCTAAATCATCATCGAGCTTCAATAAATGCAGCCCAAACAGCCATTGAGATGCATTAGCGAAAGAGCCAGCCTTTTCCGAAGAGATAAATCTAATTTCCTGGGATACGGTTCGTCTTTTTCGGTCATTTTGTGTCACATAATCATAAGTTATGGGCGCCCATGCTCTCTCATTACCCCAATCAGCATCATAAGAAAAATCAATTTTTGAATGTGCAAATGCTGTGATTGATTCAATCCTATAAGTATCATACCCAGAATAGATACTCTTTAAAGAGGTTCCGCTACTTTCTTGAGCATCCTTACCCGGTTTATCAGAAAGCATAGTCAAGGTATTGCTGATAGCAAAAGCATCATATCCATCATTTAGATCAACGTGCATTGCGCTTAAATTGAACGACCAATCATTATTAAGATCCCAAGATAGCTTCCCTCGTAATGAAGTTTCTTTTCTCTGGTTTGTATTGGTAAGATTCAAATAAGCATTATCCCGAAAACCATCGCTTTGATGACGATGAATACTGATTCGATATCTAGCATCTTCAAGTATTGAGATTGGCCCACCAAAGGCCAACCCAGCAGCCATTTCGCTGTCCTCACCCATCCTTAATTGGACTTTCCTAGAAAAATTCACTGTAGGAGTAGTGCTCTGCATATAAATTAGGCCCGCTAAGGCATTTGCACCATACCTGCTACTTTGCGGACCACGAAGTATCTCAACCTGCTCTATATCAAACAATGTTGCAATTGAGCCAATACCGCTGAAATCGATATCATCAATCAGAAAGCCAACCGATGGATTAGGAGCTCCCTGATATTGCTCTAATTCACCAATACCTCTTATCTGAAAATAACGAGGACGATTTCCATCTCCAGACCAATTAATATTTGGTATAGCGTATATTAAATCTTGAAAGTGCTGGATTGATGATTTCTCAATAAAAGCTCTATCCAAGATAGTGATACTTGAAGGCACATTAATTTCTGATCTCGACCTAAAATCAGCAGTGACTGTAATCTCATCAATAACTTCTTCGGCAAAAACTGCGTGTATAAAAAATAAGAAAAAAACAGATAGAATGGTATGTCTTGCAGCAGTATTTGACTGGGTCATATTGCAATCCTCTTCCTACGCCGGCATTATCCGGGTCAGGTTCTAAGGGTTCTCGATATAATATTTCCCATGAAATATCACGAATCTCAGATCAATAGATCACCCCTGATGGAACGTGGATCTTAAACAGAAAAAAAAAATTATTCAATAAATATTAGGCTTCTAGACGTTTAATCAAGCTGGAAGTATCGAATCGTTTACCGCCCAAACTTTCAATCTCTTTGTAATACTCATTCACTAAAGCCGTAACCTCTATTTTAGCATTCACTCGATTTGCCTCATGAAGAGCAATTTCAAGGTCTTTTCGCATCCACTCGACAGCAAAACCAAATTCAAATTCATTGTCTATCATGGTTTGCCAACGATTTTCCATCTGCCACGATTGGGCGGCCCCTTGTGAGATAGCATCAATCACAGCTTTAATATCTAATTTTTCACGCTTAGCAAAATGCAGTCCTTCAGCTAAGCCTTGGACTAAACCAGCAATACAAATTTGATTCACCATTTTTGCCTTCTGCCCAGAGCCTACTTTTCCAATCAAAGTACAAGCTTTTGCGTAATTATTCATAACAGGAAAAACCTCAGCAAATACAGTTTCGTCACCGCCCACCATAATTGTCAATTGTCCTGACTCTGCTCCAGCTTGACCGCCAGATAAAGGTGCGTCTAAAAAAAAACCGCCTATGTTAGATATATAATCATTTAATTCTTGTGCTAAAACTGAAGAAGCTGTCGTATGATCGACAATGATTGCATTTTTCTTCAGGCCATGAATCACGCCCTTTTCACCCAATATAACTTCTCTCACATCATCGTCATTTCCAACACACGTAAAGATAATCTCAGCATCTTTGGACGCTTCAGAAGGAGAAGAGGCGTAATCCCCACCAAATTCCTCACACCACCTGACAGCCTTACTTTTGGTCCGATTAAAGACAGTGACTTGATGACCAGATTTCGCGAGAAAGCCTGCCATTGGATAACCCATTACGCCTAAACCAATAAAAGATAATTTCATCAATTTAATTACTCCATAAGAAAAATTAATATTTAATTGCCTTTAAATTTAGGCTCTCTCTTCTCGATAAATGCTTTCACGCCTTCTTCGAAATCATTTGAATCACGCAATGCTTGTTGCAATGGTATTTCCATATCGTAAGTTTCAGACCAAGAATGACAGGTTGCATATCTCATCATTTTCTTTGTGGCCTGAATTGACAATGGCGCCCTTCTTGCGATATTTTTAGCCCAATTTAAAGTTTCATCAAAAAGCTCTTCAGCTGGTACAGATTTATTTACCAGTCCATACTCAACACAATATTTAGCATCGATTCTCTCAGCTTCTATACATAACTGAAATGCTTTACGATAACCTAATTGACGCACTAGAAACCAATTCATTCCTCCATCTGGAGCTAGAGAAATAGAGGAAAAAGGAGCCAGCAGAAAAGCATCATCAGCCATAATTAATAAATCACAACATAAAGCTATAGATAGACCAATACCCGCAGCAGAGCCATGAATAGATGCTATAACTGGTTTCTCTATACTACCAATCGCGTCGAAAATGGGGCGGTATTCACTATCAAGTACCTCTTCTAGTGTTTTTTGAGCATCTTCCATATTTTTAAGGTCAGCACCAGCGCTAAAATTTCTACCTTTACCATTAATGATAACTGCTCTAATTTTATTATCCTGTGAAGCCCTCTCGATAGCATTTAGCAATTCCAAGCGCAACTGAGCATTGAATGAATTCATTGCATCTGGGCGGTTAATAGTAATTACAACAACCGATTCATCTTGCATGTAATTGACCGTTTTGATTTTTTCCATTTCCATTCTCAATAAATGTGAATTAATAATATTGTTAATTATAACTTTGAATTCGAAAAATTCGGTTTAGTCTTGGACAGTGATGATTTAACTGCTTCCATTTGGTTCTCCCCAGCCATGACTTGCATTTGTAATTTTGCCTCAAGAGCCAATGAGACCTCGTCATTTTTATGCCATGTTTCATAAAACAAACGCTTTATTGATCGAATCGCATCCGGTGATCTATTTGCAATTCCTTTTGCTAACGCCCTTGCTTGTTTCAGCGGTCGTCCCTTAATTGCGGTAATCAATCCCTTATCGAGCGCTTCGCTGGCATTTAAAATATCCGCTGTCACGGCTAACTCGATTGCTTTATCAGCACTCATCAAATAAGGCAACGAAGTGGTGAGCGCCATATCAGGGATAATGCCCCATTTGATCTCCATAATTGAAAGCTTTATATCTTCAGCGGCATATCGAATATCTGCGCCCAAAGCAATTTGAAGCCCACCCCCATAGACCGCGCCCTGCAATACCGCTATTACTGGAACTGGTATCTCACGCCAAATATAAGCAGCACTTTGATAATAATTGGCCAATGACCCTTCTCGGCGTTTCATTCTTTTTAAAAAATCAGATGCCATCCCTTCGCCAGCAAACATAGATAAATCTATGCCTGCACAAAAACTCTCACCTGCTCCATGTAAAATAACAGCACGAATTGAGTCATCATGAGCTATCTGATCGCCAATTCTTATAATTGCTTCAAACATCTTATGATCTAAGGCATTGTGTTTCTCAGCACGATTTAATCTAACCTCAGCTACATTATCTTTAATATCAAAATTAACCCTATCGCTCATTATTTACCCTAACTAATTAATTACAAATTTTTACAATCAATCTAATCAGATACCTGATTTAATTGCATAACTCCAGCCCATCTTAGCTAATGGACTGACTGCTTGTACAAGTTTTCTCGCCTCTGTATTGGCGGCTGTTCCATCCCTTATCCTACCTGCAATGCCTTGTAAAATAGCAGCGATACGAAAAAAATTATAGGCTGAATAAAATTCACGATCAGATAAGCCATTCTTCCTCCCTGTTCGTTCGCAATATGTATTAATATAATCTTCTTCATCAGGAATACCAAGGTCTCGGAGATTCCTTCCATGCAAACCAGCAGACCCAATACCAATATCAGGCATCTGCCAAGCTAATAAATTATAAGTAAAATCTCCTAAAGGATTACCTATGGTAGATAACTCCCAATCTAAAACTCCAATTATTTTCGGCTCTGTAGGATGAATGATTAAATTATCTAAACGATAATCACCATGCACTATGCCAACAGATTGCTCATTTGGAATATTTTTTGGTAACCATTCAATAAGCTGATCCATTTCAGGAATAGATTTAATTTCAGATGCTCGATATTGTTTCGACCATCGTGAGACCTGACGACTAAAATAATTTCCCGATTTACCAAAATCAGATAGGCCAAGAGTCTCGTGATCAAAATTATGCAGTTTTGCTAGTACCTTATTAAGGTCATCATATATTGCCGCTCTCTCATTAGGATTACTCTCAGGTATATCCAAGTCCCAAAAAATACGCCCTTCTATATATTCCATAACATAAAATACCGTACCAATAACTGAGTCATCATCACAAAATAAATATGGTTTTGGTACAGGGAAATTCATACCGCTCAATACATCAATCACATGAAATTCACGATCAACAGCATGAGCCGATTTAAGTAAATTTCCGGGTGGCTTCCTTCTTAAAACATACTTTTTATTCGGCGTCACAAGTAAATAAGTAGGATTGGATTGCCCGCCTTTAAATTGCTTGACTTCAAGCGGACCTTTGAATCCTTCTATGGAGGATAAAAGAAATTCATTCAATCGTTCCAGGTCAAATTTATGAGAACTTAACACATCTTTAGTGCCTTCAAATTTAGCCTGACGATCACTCATAAAATATCCTAATCTAAGAAAAAATCAGGCATGAGATCAACGCCTGGCTCCACAGAATAATGTTCAAAATCATCAGTACCCATCTCACTTAGAACTTCATCATCAATACAAAAATGGCCGGTAAATTCAGTGCTTTTCTTGGTCAAAATATAATGCGCGGCATCAGCCATAATTTCTGGTTTACGTGAATGCTTAATCATCTCATCTCCACCCAGTAAATTTTTTACGGCAGCAGTAGCAATAGCAGTTCTGGGCCACAAAGCATTAACTGCAATACCCTGCTCTTTGAATTCACCCGCCATTCCGAGAACACACATACTCATTCCATATTTAGCTATTGTATAAGCACTGTGCGGGGCAAACCATCGAGGGTTTAAATTTAAAGGTGGAGATAAATTTAAGATATGTGGATTCTCTGCTTTCAATAAAAAAGGGATACAAGTTTGTGACACCAAAAAAGTGCCTCGAGTATTAATTTGCTGCATTAAATCAAACCTTTTCATGGGAGTTTGCATGGTCGGTGTCAACGAAATAGCACTGGCATTGTTAATACAGATATCAATACCTCCAAATTTCTTTACTCCAGCCTCAACAGCTGATTTAACCTGTTCCTCAGAGCGAATATCGCAAACCAATGGTAAAGCTTCTCCACCTGATTCGTTAATTTCATCAGCAGCAGTATAGATCGTTCCGGGTAAAGTTGGATGAGGTTCAGCTGTTTTTGCAGCAATAATGATATTTGCTCCATCTTCGGCGGCACGCTTGGCAATCGCAAGTCCAATACCCCTACTACCCCCTGACATAAAAATTGTTTTTTCTTTTAAATTAGCCATTTCTTACCCTTTAATTGTTTAAATTTACTCAGCTTCGAGTTCAGCCCAAATTTCTTCTACCCAACTCTTAATTGTCAATGCTTCTTCCCAGCGATCTGATAATTCTTCTTGATTTTTATCAGTTATAGCATAGGGTCTTGGTCCTAACTCGCATAAGAATATAAGTGTGGCATCTTTTTTATTTCTACTTCGCCACATCCTAATTCCATCTTTCCACCACACTCTAAATTGGTCAACCCATTCTTGATGTTGCGGAAAGTCAATTTGAATCTGGATTTGCTCACGATTTGCAATACGACCTTGAAAACAATCTGACCTTTCAAGTACATTATTAATAAAACTTTTATCTCGCTCCGGAAGAGGGAGTCTTAATTCTCTATCCACAACAAAATGAGATAAATCTGCACATAATCTCATCTCGGGAATTAAATCCATTAACTGTATTGTAAAAAATAGATCATTTAAAAGACTATCACGATGAGTTTCAAAAAGAATATTTACATCGATCTCAACTGCTTCTTTCATCCATCTTTTAACACATGAAACAGCCTCATTTGGCTTTAGCGGCATAACACCACTTATAATATTTATTAATGGCGCATTCAAACTTTTTGCCATCTGCATTAATGGCTGCATATCAGAAGATTGCATAGGAAAAGCATTGATCATGCATTCAAGATTAAACTTAGCATACAATGCATTAGCTTCTTGAAAATCATCTATTTCATCGACGCTCAGGTCAAGACATAATCCGTGGTACCCAGCATTTTTTGCTTTTTCAAAATTATATTCAAAAGACGGTTCATCCTTTCCTGGAGCTCGTTGCTCCATACCCCAGAGAGATTGATAAATTTTAAGTTGCTGCAATTCTTTGGCCTTAATAATTTAAAAAGAGGTTAAGAATGAAGCTGCATTACCACCAGATACTTCGGCGTTTCGAGCGGCAATTAAGTAGTCATACCCTGAGGGTGAATCTGGCTCATGATTATCAATGATACGATTCACGCGTTGTTTGTGAAAAATCTTTAATTGAGCACCAAAAGGTACATGATGGATTGAATTTTCACCAAATAATTCTTTGTGTTTTTCAGGGAGCTTATACCAAGGAATCGTCATATCAGCATGGTGTGCATTATGAAATCCAAAATTTAGTGTCACCCAATTCAAAGAAGGTATGTTCATTGAAATCGGGTTACTGAAAGTATGCTCTTGCTCCCAATTAGAATCTCCTTTTCGTGGCGGCCTCTCATTACTAAATAAAGTTAAATTATAACTGTAATCATGCTGGATACTGTCCAAGAATCTCAATACTGTCATCATTACCAGATAGGCCATGGTGTAAAAAAAAGCAACTCTTGGATAATAGATGACAAGGATTAAAAAAACGGAGCCCCTTGCTAACAACACAAATAAATTTCTTTTTCTCTGATTGCGTCTCTGCGGGATAACGAATGAGGTAAATGCCATAATGAAATGCATTATCAAATCATGTACTGGGATATAAAACCACTCGAGTATTTGCGTAATCTTTAATATAAGTGGAAACCTTCTAAAAAACCCCTCGTAATCAAACCAAACAACATCATCATTATCCACATGATGACGGAAATGCTTATATCTTATATCTTCATATGTCCCATAGGAGGCACCACAAATCCACACCAAAAATTTACCAAAATAAGTATTATGCTGAATTTTTTTAAAAACTAAGTTATGTGCGCATTCATGTACCAAGTAGGCAGCTATAACCATTCCATGTGCGAGCAAGATCATTGAGGCAATATTTATGACTAAGTATTGATTGAATAATCCATAAAAACCTAGGATATAAGCTGATATTGCATATAAAAATGCACCGCCATTATAAATAAGACTTTGTGAGTCAAAACTATTATTAGTAATATTTTTTAACATGAGAGTTTAAATAATAACAGTCAAATTAGAACTCAGCCATTGATAATGTATATAAAAATCACTCTATTTAGCTGTAATTACAATAAAATCACCCTATAATTGGTAAAAATATGAAATTAGGAATAATTCATGAAACTGGTAACAGCAATAATAAAACCTTTTCGTCTAGATGATGTCAGAAATGGATTAAGCGACATCGGAATCAACGGGATGACTGTTACTGAAGTTAAAGGATTTGGTCGTCAAAGAGGTCACACTGAACTATATAGAGGGGCTGAATACGTCGTAGATTTCCTACCAAAAGCAAAAGTCGAAATTGCAGTCAGTGATAATCGACTCGACGAAACAATAGAAAGTATAATTAATAGTGCCAAGACAGGTAAAGTTGGAGATGGGAAAATTTTTATTACTGAGCTCGAACAAGCCATTCGTATTCGAACCGGCGAAACTGATGATAATGCCCTATAAGAATTAACTTTTATAATAATTTAGGTAAAAAGATGATCACAAGGTTAATAATTACGCTAACAATATTCACGTTCTTTACATCGTCATACTCTCTAGCTGCTAGTAGTCAAGAAAAACGCGTTTTGGATGCTGCGGATGTAATTGATCAAATACTTCGTATACCCGAGCAATCAGTCCCTCCCGCATTATTATCAAGAGCTTATGCAATTGCGGTTTTTCCAAATGTACTCAAAATAGGCGCCTTATTGGGAATAAGAAGAGGAAAAGGTATTATTGTAATTCGCAATGAAGATAATTCATGGAGTAATCCGGCATTTATAACTTTGACAGGAGGCAGTCTAGGTCTTCAAGTGGGTGCTCAATCAACAGACAGTATTCTCGTGTTCAAGACTCGCAAAGGTATAGATGGAATCAGTAACGGAAAGTTAACTCTCGGAGCAGACGCTTCCGTTGCAGCTGGACCAATTGGTAGACATACCGCTGCCGCAACAGATTTGAGATTTAATGCAGAAATTTATTCTTACTCAAGGAGTAGAGGACTATTTGTGGGGGTATCCTTAGAAGGAGCAACCTTGACCATGGATCGCCGAAGTAACGCTAATTTTTATAGCTCAACAAGTATAACGCCCGATCAAATATTTAACGCGACCGGCAATGCTGCCCCTATGTCAGCAAATACATTTATCCAAAAATTAACTGCGCAAACACATCAGCTCCCTATTCAACCCGGCATGGAAAACAATGCTAATTCAAATGATTCTAGCAATACTCAAACCTATAGATTGAGTGATGCATTTGCTCCGCAATATAAAAAAGATGAACTTATTCTTGAATATAATTAATATCGATTCATCCATAATTAATTAATATTCGCCATTTATGAGTAAATTCAATCAATTTACACTATTGAGGCAAAATAGATTCGCTCCTTTTTTTGTGACTCAATTTTTAGGCGCGTTTAATGACAATATATTTCGTAATGGCCTAATTATTCTTTTTACCTTTAAAGGTATAGAAATATTTGGACTCAACGCCAGTCAATTAGCTAATGTTGCTGGCGCTTTATTCATATTGCCTTACTTTTTATTTTCAGCAATCGCTGGTCAACTTGCAGATAAACTTGAGAAGTCAATCTTGATACGCTCAATAAAGCTTCTTGAAGTAGGACTGATGCTATTAGCCGCAATTACAATAATCACAAGAAATTACTCATCCCTGCTTTTGATCTTATTCTTGATGGGTTTTCAGTCTTCTTTATTTGGTCCTGTGAAATATGCTTATATACCTCAAAAACTCAAAACAAGTGAACTCATTGGTGGTAATGCCTTAGTCGAATCTGGAACATATATTGCAATTATTTTAGGTCTGGTAATTGGCGGATTAGCAGTCTCTTCAGATCAATATAATGATTATCCTCTAGCAATATGTCTGGTCTCCGTATCAGTAATAGGCTATTTTTCAAGTAAGCAGATTCCCACAACCAAAGCAACCGACCCATCATTAAAGATTAACTGGAATATTTTTTCTGAAATGATTCGTATTATAAAATACAGCAGAGAAGACAAAAAGATATTTCTTTGTATTATCGGTATATCCTGGTTTTGGTTTTACGCTTCAGCTATAACACTTCAAATACCAGCATTCACTTTAAATATAATCAATGGGAATGAAACAATAACAACCCTATTACTCGCAACTTTTGCGATTGGTATTGGCATAGGCTCGCTTGCCTGTGAGAAACTGTCTAAAAATCGTGTTGAAATTGGCATTATTCCAATTGGCTCTATCGGGTTAACAATTTTTGTTTTCGATTTGTATTTATCTTCACCTGTAAATAATACCAGCCAAATAAACACTGTAATGGAATTCATCAATCAACCTCAGAACTGGCGTATAATCTTTGACCTGATCATGATTGGTGCATGCGGAGGAATTTTTAGCGTTCCTTTTTATGCAACAATTCAAAAAGATGCTAATTCTCAATATTTATCCAGAATTATTGCTGCCAACAACATTTTTAATGCTATTTTTATGGTATCGGCCTCACTTACAGCGATTATCACCTTGAGCTCAGGGCTAAACATCTTGGAATTTTTTGCTCTCTTATCTATCTTAAATGTACTCTTAATGATGTATATGCATACACAATCAAAAGACTTTATACGAAGATTTCTTATGTTGATTACAAATAAACTCTAACACTCTTTGATTAGCAATTAATATCTAAGTTATAATGCCCACATTTGTGGTATTAGAGAGATAATATGGATTTTTGTCACCAGCACAATGTTCACAACAAGCTCAAAAATAAAAAAAAGAACTATGGTATTAAAATGACTCTCCCGGAGGGTGATACACTAGGGAACCTTTTAGGTGAAAACTGGTCTAAGCAACACTGGTATCATAACGAGCATGAAAGGGATTCAGCTTACGAAAAAATGAAAATACGTCATGGGTACTATAGGAAAACAGATAATCCCACACAAATCATTGAAAAAATCTCACGCCAATAAATTAAAAAACTGATGAAGTGCTTCAGGATCGCCCTAAACATACTCATATATATGACACTAAAGCAGATAAATTATGACTGTATCTAAAATAATATACACGAAAACAGATGAAGCTCCATTATTGGCAACTTATTCACTGCTCCCGATAATTAAAGCTTTTACTGAAGCTGCCAATATTAAGGTGGAGACTCGCGATATCTCTCTAGCTGCGAGAATAATATGCACTTTCCCAGAAAACCTAAATCAGGAACAAAAAATAACAGATGACCTGAAAGAACTTGGTGACTTGGTGAAAAATCCAGTTGCAAATATAATTAAACTACCAAATATTAGTGCGTCCATTCCTCAACTAAAAGCCGCAATATCTGAATTACAGAAACAAGGTTACTTAATTCCAAACTACCCAGATGACCCCAAGAATGATAATGAAACGAATATTAAAAATAAATACTCAAAAATTCTAGGTAGTGCAGTTAACCCAGTTTTAAGGGAAGGTAATTCTGATAGAAGAGTCGCTGAAGCAGTAAAAGAATTTGCTAAAAATAACCCTCATCAAATGGGTGCATGGAAAAACACCTCGAAAACAAATGTAGCTCACATGCAAGATGGTGATTTTTACTCTTCTGAGAAATCTCTCGCCATAAATGAACCGGTTACTTTAAAAATTAACTTAATAAATAATGATGATGAGCATTTACTTCTAAAAGATGAAATTAAAATTCAAGCAAATGAAATCATTGATATGGCTTCAATGAATGCAAGCAAACTAAAAGCGTTTTTTACTAAAGAAATTAAATCCAGTAAGGAAAAAAATATATTACTATCCTTACATCTCAAAGCCACCATGATGAAAGTTTCAGATCCTATAATCTTCGGGCATGCAGTAACCACTTTCTATGCAGTATGCTTTAAAAAATATGCACAACTTTTTAAAGATATCGGTGTCGATGCAAAAAATGGTATTGGAGATGTTTATTCAAAAATCCAAGGATTGCCTAATAATCAACGTATAGAAATAGAGAAAGAGTTATCTGATACCTATAAAAATCAACCCTCATTAGCCATGGTTGATTCAGACAAAGGTATTACAAATTTGCATGTTCCAAGCAATGTAATTATTGATGCTTCAATGCCTGCAGCGATTAGATCGTCTGGTCGAATGTGGGGACCTGATGGAAAATTACATGATACTAACGCCCTTATCCCAGACAGATGCTACGCAACTATCTATCAGGAGGTAATTAATTTTTGTAGGGAACACGGTGCATTTGATGTAACTACTATGGGGAGTGTTTCTAATATTGGATTAATGGCTCAAAAAGCTCAAGAATATGGTTCTCATGATAAAACTTTTGAGATTCCCTCATCTGGATTAATTAGGGTCAGTAATGAAAATGGATTAACTTTGAGTGAGCATATTGTCAATAAAGGAGACATATGGCGGATGTGCCAAACAAAAGATGCTCCGATTAAAAATTGGATCAAACTGGCTATCGAAAGAGCTAGATTGACTGAATCACCAACCATTTTCTGGCTGGATAAGAATAGAGCTCATGACAACTTATTAATTAAAAAAGTTACTGAATATTTAGCTAAAGAGGATATTAAAGGATTAGATATTTCCATTCTTTCGCCACAGGAAGCCATGAAAAAAACTTTAAGCATCATTCATTCTGGGAAAAATGTGATTTCAGTTACAGGAAATGTATTGAGAGATTATTTAACTGATTTATTCCCAATCCTAGAACTTGGTACCAGTGCAAAAATGCTATCTATAGTGCCACTTCTTTCTGGAGGCGGACTCTATGAAACAGGTGCAGGTGGATCAGCTCCAAAACATGTTGCCCAATTCATCCAAGAAGGGCACCTAAGATGGGACTCATTAGGAGAATTCCTAGCAATAATGGTATCCATAGAAGAGCTTGCAAAAAAGACAAAAAATAAAAAAGCGGCAATTATTGCCAATGCACTTGAGCAAGCGAATTCAATGTTCCTAGAGAACAATAAATCTCCATCGAGAAAAGTGGGTGAAACTGATAATCGTCACAGCCACTTCTATTTGTCCATGTATTGGTCAAAAGCTCTTGCAGAGCAATCTGCCGATAAAGATTTACAAAAAATATTTATAAAGCTTTATGAGACCCTAGTTTCCAGTGAGGAAAAAATTAAAGAAGAGCTAAGTAATACTCAAGGGAAAAGCATAGACCTTGGTGGTTACTATCATCCAGACGAGCAGTTATTAATTAAAGCAATGCGTCCAAGTCTCTTATTCAATGAAGCAATCGATTCATTAAGGGCTTAACTTACCTTTGAACTAAGATCTAATTTGGCCACTTCCATGAACAACATATTTGTAACTGGTTAACTGCATCGCCCCCACTGGACCTCTAGCATGTATTCGCCCAGTAGCTATCCCAATTTCTGCACCCATTCCAAATTCACCTCCATCTGCAAATTGAGTTGAAGTATTGTGCATTACAATAGCGCTATCCACATTCTTGATAAATGTTTTCACAACATCAGAATTTTCGGCAATTATACAGTCAGTATGACCCGACCCAAATTCTTCAATATGTTTAATTGCCTCATCAACATCTTCCACAATTTTGCAAGAAATAATTGCATCAAGATATTCCGTTGACCAATCATCATCATTACTTGGCACCACAGTTATAGAGTAATTTCTTACTTCGTCATCGCCCCTGACCTCGCAACCCACTTTATTCAAATCATTTATCAGGTCTTTTAAAATCATTGGTGCTATATTCCGATCAATCAAAATTGTTTCAGCAGCTCCACAAATGCCAGTACGACGCATCTTTGCATTTAAAATTACTTCTTTTGACGCATTAATTTTTGCGGATTCATGAACATAAACATGACAAATACCTTCGAGATGACCTATCACTGGAACACGAGCCTCATCTTGTACTCTTTTGACGAGACTCTTCCCTCCTCTTGGTATAATTACATCAAGGTATTGATGCATGGAAGAAAGCATATAACCCACAGCTTCCCTGTCCTTTGTTGGAACAAACTGGACAATATTTGGATCAAGATTTGCATCCATCAACGCCTGTGACAAACAAGCATGTATGGTCTTATTAGATTCAAAACTTTCGGAACCGCCCCTTAGAATGACCGAATTTCCTGACTTAATACACAGAGCAGCCGCATCTGAAGTTACATTAGGGCGGCTTTCATAAATAATACCGATGACACCTAAAGGTACGGATACTCGCTGAATTCTTAAGCCATTCGGACGTTCCCAGTCATCTATTATCTGATTAATAGGATCTTTAATTTTTATAATTTCTCCTAAACTGCTAGCCATTGCGTCAATTCGCTCATTATTCAGCAATAATCTATCTATCATAGGCTCTGCTATATTACGTTTTCTTGCAGCATCAACATCTTTATTGTTTGCTGCTATAATTTTTTCAGCATTTTTTAGTAAGGATTCAGAAATCAAATGTATTGCTAAATTCTTTTGCTCATCGGAAGATTGAGCAAATCTTTTTGCTGCATTTTTAGCCAAAACACCCATTCCATTCATTACATCTTTTATATTTTCAATTCCCATAGCTGTTCTCTGTTAAATCAATATTAGTATGACTGGCGCATCAAAAAAGCACCATATCATCTCTATGAATAATTTCCGCTTTGCCCTGATAACCCAATTTCTGCAATATTGCTTCGGATCGACACCCTCTAATTAAACTTGCCTCAATGGATGAGTATATTGTCACCCCTTTTCCGATTTCTTTTCCTTTTTTATCAGTTATAACTACTACATCGCCACGCTCAAAATTACCCAAGACTTCAATCAAGCCCACTGGCAATAGGCTTCCACCTTGATTTAAAGCTTCTTCTGCACCTTTATCCAAACTAAGAATGCCACGTGTATCCAGAAACCCTAATAACCATTGCTTTCGAACAATACTCGGACTTTCTTTAGCTTTAAAGACAGAGCATTTTCCTCCATCCATAAGATATGAAATTGGTTTATCTTGAGCTCCATTTGAGATAATAGTTGTACAGCCAGCATGCATGGCTATTTTAGCGGCATGTAATTTTGTAAGCATACCGCCACTCCCAAAATTTGACTCCTTAGACCCAGCCATTATTAAAATATCATCTGTTATAGAATCAATCTTGGGTATATGTTTTGCCTTTTTATTTAAAACTGGATCACTTTCATATAATCCGTCTACATCTGACAAAAGAATCAAGCCATCCGCCATTACCATTTGAGCAACGCGGGCGGCTAGACGATCGTTATCACCATAACGTAATTCATCTGTAGCAACGGTGTCATTCTCATTGATAATGGGAACGACACTCAATTTTAATAATGCCTGTAATGTATTTTTTGAATTTAAGAATCGTTTACGGTTTTCAGTATCATCAGGGGTCAATAATATTTGTGCGGCCTTAACATTAATCTCTTTCAAAGCATCCTGCCACTCTATAACTAATTGCGCTTGCCCCATTGCCGCTGCAGCTTGCAATTCATTGAGATTCATTAGTGTTCTTTTTTTACCAATAATGCCACAGCCAATTGCCACTGCACCTGAGGAAACTATGAGTATTTCAACCTTATTTGACAGTAAGCCATTAATTTCATTGGCAATACTTTTGAGCCAAGCTTTATTAACAGTGCTATCATTGTTAATTAATAACGCTGAACCTATTTTAATTACTAGACGATTAAATCCAAAAAAATTATTATTCTGCATGGACCACTCAACTTGATAAATTCTGGTTTGCATAAGAGGATAAAATTATTTCACCTTTTGTAACCGAAACACTGCCACTTCTAGCGAGCGCCTGAACGACTCCTAATGTTGTTATCACGCCAATAAAGTTATCAATAATTTCCCTGGCACCAGTTAATTGAATAGTAAAGCTATCCATAGAGTCATCTAATACCTCAGCGTTATACTCTTTAATTGCTGTATAAACTTTTTCTTTTGTCTTCTGGGTAAGTTTAATTTTAATAATTAATAATTCTCGCTCAAAATGATCGCCCAAAGTCATGTCATTTATACCGACTACATCAACTAATTTTGATAGTTGGGAATTAAGTTGCGCAATAGCTCCATCAGAACCCGTAATCACCAAGGTAACTCGGGATAAATTTACATCATCTGTGGGAGCAACATTAAGTGATTCAATATTATAACCACGCGTTGAAAACAAACCCGTCATACGGGTTAGTGCCCCAACTTCATTCTGAAGAATCACTGAAATAACATGCCGCATAACCGGTCCTTTTGATTCAAAAAATTACATAACAGTAATAAATTATTCTTATAATAAACTTACTTTGTAAATATCGATGTTCGCCTAGTTTTAATAGTATTGCAATGTAATAAAATATAGTAAACACTCAATAAAAAGACAGCAAAGCTATTCGAAATACATAAATAATATGAATACAACTAAAAACTCTAAAATTCATCCTCTTGCCGGAAAGAAAATGATGGGTGCAGATATAATTGTGCAAGTCTTAGCTGATGAGAATGTCGATACTATCTTTGGTTATAGTGGAGGGGCAATTTTACCAACCTATGATGCAGTTTTTAGGTTCAATGATGCCCATAAAAAAGTAGACGGTACTCAGCCAATGCCTTTAATTGTTCCTGCAAATGAACAGGGTGCAGGATTTATGGCTTCTGGGTATGCCAGGGCAAGCGGTGATGTCGGTGTTGTAATGGTTACTTCAGGGCCAGGTGCTACAAATACTGTAACTCCTATCCGTGATTGTATGGCTGATTCAGTCCCAATTGTAGTAATTTGCGGTCAAGTGCCAACCACGGCGATTGGAACGGATGCTTTTCAAGAAGCGCCTGTATCGGCAATCATGGGCGCCGTTTCAAAGCATATTTTTTTAGTAACCGATGCAACTCTATTGGAATCGACCATTCGATCTGCTTTTGAATTAGCCCGAACAGGAAGACCTGGTCCAGTAGTAATAGATGTACCAAAAGATATTCAGAACTGGGAAGGTCTGTTTAAAGGTTCGGGCACACTCCCGTTGACGGGTTATCGAAATCGATTAAATGCAGTCATGAATAATAATCTCGAAGAAAAGACATGTAAAAAGTTTTTCACGCTTCTTAAAGATTCAAAAAGACCCCTAATTTATGCAGGTGGTGGCGTTATCAATGCCAATGCTAGTGATGAAATGAAAGCATTCGCTTCGGCTTATGGCATTCCAATTGTAACAACTCTAATGGCTTTAGGGGCCAGTGATACCACAAAACCATTATCCCTTCACATGCTAGGCATGCATGGAACCGCTTCTGCAAATTATGCGGTAGATGATTGTGATTTTTTAATTAATATTGGCGCTAGATTCGATGATAGAGTTGCTGGTGATCCAAAGGGATTTGCTCCAAATGCAAAGAAAATTGCTCATTTCGACGTGGATATTTCAGAAATTGGTAAAGTTAAACAGGTGGATTGGCATCATGTCGGTCAACTAAAGAATGATCTAATCAATCTCCTCGCTTATGGCAAAAAAATCTCTCATAGACAATCATTGGATCAATGGCATACACATATCGCTGAGCTTAAAGAGGTATATAAACTAAATTATGATCGAAAAAGTAACCTAATTCAGCCATATGCGGTAATAGAAGAAATCAATTCCTTAACTGGTGGCAATGCAATTATTAGCACCGGTGTAGGGCAACATCAAATGTGGGCAGCACAATACTTTGATTATAAAGAACCAAGATTATGGCTAACTTCTGGCTCTATGGGAACTATGGGGTTTGGGTTGCCTGCAGCGATTGGTGCTCAGTTCGCGCAACCAAATAGAATGGTAATTGATATTGATGGAGATGCGAGTATCCGTATGAATATAGGTGAATTGGAAACCGCTACGACCTATAAATTACCAGTCAAGGTCCTTGTACTCAATAATTTTGGTGATGGAATGGTCCGGCAGTGGCAAAAACTTTATTACAAAGGCAGGATGTCAGCTAGTGACAAATCATTGCATAGAAAAGATTTCACTAAAACAGCAGAAGCAGATGGTTTTGAGTTCAGCAAAAAATTAGATAAGAAAACGAACCTTAAGAAAATAATCAAAGAATTTATTGATTTCAAGGGACCGGCATTCCTGGAGGTTATTATCGATCCTGATGCAGGTGTTTACCCAATGGTGGGGCCTGGACAAACTTACGACAAGATGATTACTGGGGAATGGATCGCAAACAGGCATGATATTGAAGATAAAGAGTTAGATAAAAGCGGGATGTTCTAA